>Ga0209573_1002178_pt1 | contig 26244 bp, 25 predicted proteins | sample TNRBio252014_DNA_FD_185870 | JGI IMG/M metagenome (GOLD analysis project Ga0209573, IMG submission 185870) | Wastewater treatment Type I Accumulibacter community from EBPR Bioreactor in Madison, WI, USA - TNR Reactor_6/25/2014_ DNA (SPAdes)... | ecosystem: Engineered > Bioreactor > EBPR >... | reverse complement strand
GAAGCGCTTCGCCGCCTCGCCCCCCTCCTCGCCCTCCTGCCGGACCTACCCTCCTGGACTCCCGCCGAAAAGAAGTCCCTCGTGGCCCTCCTCGAAGCGAAGTCAGGCCGCGACGAGCTCACTTACCTCCGTCGTCTCCGAACCCACGAACGTCTCGAAGCCGAACTCCTCCAAGCTGCCACCGTCACAGCATCCCCGATCGAATGACGGACCCAACTCCCGTTCCCAGCCATCGGCGAGCGCAATGCCGTGCGGACAGCGGGGACGCATACGGGATTTGGACCCGTGCTACCGCCGTGCGGGGGGGCGCGGGGGGTCTCCCCCCGCCTTCAAAGACAGCCCGGCCCGCCGCCCTCTCACGGCGGTAACCGCACGGATCTCTGAAGCTGGTGGAACCTCGGATCAGGGTTGGTAGCGCATACGGGATTTGAACCCGTGTTACCGCCGTGAGAGGGCGGCGTCCTGGACCCCTAGACGAATGCGCCGTACCGGTCCCGATCGGCGGGTCTCCCCGCGCGAGGGCGGAGTTTGTACCACGGGTCCGCGGCGTTCCGCAAGCAGGCCTCGACCCTTCAGCTCCCTGTCCTGCCGGCCCCGGATGAACCGGGGCCGGCGCCCTGCGGCCTCAGTCGGCGGCCCGGGCCCAGCGGATGATCTCGGGGAGGGTCGGCTTCTTGCCGTACATCAGGATCCCCACCCGGTAGACCCGCCCCGCGAACCAGGCGACGCCCCAGATCGTCAGCAGCAGTATCCCTATCGAGAGGGCGATCTCCCAGGCGGGCGGCGGCTGGACCGAGATCCGCATGAACATCAGGAGCGGGGCCGTGAAGGGGAAGAGGGAGAGGACCCGCGCCAGCGTCCCGTCCGGCGTGTTGAACGCGAAGAACCACATCGTCGACGCCAGGATGAGCATCATCCCGGGGATCATCACGAGCTGCTGCGCCTCCTGCTCCGTGTTGAACGGAGCGGCGAGGGCGGCGTAGAGCCCGGCGTAGAGGAAGTACCCCAGCAGGAAGAAGACGACGAACGCGAGGATCGTCCCGCCCGGGATGCTCGGAATCGCCCCGCCCGCAAGGCCCATGACCCCGACGATGCCGGGGAGCGTGATGGCGAAGGCGAAGAGCCCCCAGACGGCGTACTGCGTCAGCCCGACGAGGCCGATGCCGATGATCTTGCCGAGCATCAGGGTCGTCGGCTTCACCGACGAGATGATCACCTCGACGATCCGGTTGTTCTTCTCCTCGAGGACGCCGCGCATGATGAAGGCGCCGTAGATGAAGATGGAGATGTAGATCAGGAAGAAGAGGACCCCGGAGACCGCGAGGTTGACGCCGACGTTCTTGGCATCTTCCGACGTCACCTTCTCGGAGGCCTCGCGGGGGTCGAGCGTCACCGTGAGGCGGGCCTTCTCGTAGACCGCGGGGTCGACCCCCTGGTCCTTCAGCCGCTCCTTCGTCCCTGCGCGGGCGAGCGCCCGCTCCACCGACTCCCGGAGGATCATGTCGGCCTTCACCGAGCGTGCGCGCCATTCCACCTTCCCCGTCTCGAGTCCGTCGGCGGGAATGACGACGTAGGCCTTGATCTCCTTCTTCTGGACCCGCGCGTTCAGCTCCTTGCGGACATCGGGGAGCGTCTCGACGGTCCCCTTCACGTCGAAGAACGTGATCTTCGCGGGGACGCGGCGCGCCTTCTCCTCCTGCTTGCCGTCCTTGGAGTCGACGTCGGACACGGCCTTCTGCTCGAGGACGAGAGGCTCGTAGAGACGGCCCGTCAGGTCCACGACGCCGATCTTTCCCTCGGGGATGAGGGTCGAGGCGAGGATGACCTGGAGGTAGACGAAGACGAGGCCGAGCGTCGGGATCAGGATCGTTCCGATCCAGAATCCCTTTGTCTTGACCTGCTGGAGGTACTCGCGGCGGATGACGTGGAAGAGCTTCCTGTTCATGGCCGTTCCCCTACCGCAGCTCTTCCGAGGTCGGGGCCTGGAGGCCCGACTCCTCGACGGCCTTGATGAAGATCTTCTCCAGCTCCGGTTCCGGCTCGACCGGCGGCGGGAGCGGCACCCGGTCGCGGTAGGCGTTCTTGATCTCCTTCACCGTCCCGTCGAGGAGCTTTTTCCCTCGGTAGATGAGGGCGATGCGGTCGCAGAGCTTCTCGGCCTGTTCCATGACGTGCGTCGAGAAGACGATCGTCTTGCCCTGCTTCTTGAAGTCGGCGAGGAAGTCCTTCACGAGGACGACGTTGATCGGGTCGAGGCCGGAGAACGGCTCGTCCAGGATGAGGACCTCCGGGTCGTGGATGATCGTCCCGAGGAACTGGACCTTCTGCTGCATCCCCTTCGAGAGCTCCTCGGTCTTCTTGCCGAGCCAGGGGCGCAGGTCCATGACGTCGATCCACTTTTCGAGGCGGGAGAGAGCGGTCTTCTTCTCGACGCTCTTGATGGCCGCGAAGAAGAGGAGCTGGTCGATGACGGTCATCTTCCGGTAGAGCCCGCGTTCCTCCGGGAGGTAGCCGATCCGCTCCTGCATCTCGTCGGCGAGGGGCTCGCCGAGGACCCGGATCGTCCCCTCGTCGGCCTTCGTGATGTTCATGACCATTCGGATCGTCGTCGTCTTCCCGGCGCCGTTCGGGCCGAGGAGGCCGAACGTCAGCCCGACCGGGACCTCCAGGTCGAGCCGGTCGACGGCGGTGTACTTCCCGAAGCGCTTCGTCACACCCGAGATCGAGATCGCAGAGGCCATCCTGGGTCGCCCTCCTCCGCACTTTGTTACGTTGCGGCAGCCGGGGAGTTTACGTGCGGTCCACGGGGGCTTGCATTTCTCCCCGCGCCGGGTTACCTTTCTTGGCCCGCGTGCGCCCATAGCTCAACTGGATTAGAGCGTTTGACTACGGATCAAGAGGTTGGGGGTTCAAGTCCTCCTGGGCGCACCACCTCTTCCCCCTCCTCCGGCGCCGCCCGGCCGTAGACTCGGCCCGCAGGCATGCCCAGGAGGCTCCATGAACATCGACGCGGCGCTCAGGAAGCTCGGTGACCTCGAAAGGTCGCTGGCGGACCTCTATCTCTGGTACTCGGAGGTCTTTTCCTCCGACTCCGAGGCCGCCTTCGCCTTCTTCAAGATGTCCTCGGAGGAGAAGGGGCACGCCAGCCTCGTCGAGTACCAGCGGCGGATGGTCCAGAAGAACGCGGAGACCTCGTTCGACCTGGACATCGACCTGGCGAGCATCGAAGCGGCGCTGGAAAGGGTGAAGGTGCTGCGCTCGAGCCCCGGAATCCCGACGGTGGACGACGCGCTCCGGGAGACGCTCCTGATGGAGCGGTCCGCGGCCGAGAGCCACTACCGCAACGCGCTGAAGTCGGCCAGCCCGGAGATGGGCCGTCTCCTCGACGCCCTCGGCGGAGAGGACAGGCTGCACGTGACGCGCGTCAGCGAGCTGGCGAGGCGGCGGGGCATCACGCTCCCGGAGCCGGCTGCGGACTGAGGAAAGGGAATCTGAGGAGGCGGGGACGTGACCGTCGAGATCGGCTTCCCGTTCCCGCTCGCGGGCGGCCTCCACGCGCGGCCCGCGAGCCGGCTGCAGGAGGAGGTCGTCCGCTTCCGGGCCGCGGTGACCTTCCTGAACCGTGCGAGCGGCGCCTCGGCGAGCGCGCGCAGCGTCCTCGCGCTCGTGGCGACGAGGACGGGACACGGAGAGCCGTGGTGCTCCACGTCCAGGGCGAGGACGAGGCCGCTGCGGCGGAGGCCCTCCGGCGCTTCGTGAAGAAGGTGCTCCCGGGGCTCGACGAGGCGCCGGCGGCGAGGGTGCCCACCGGCGGCCCGCTCCCCCGGGCGCTCGCGGTGTCGGGGGCGCGTGTCCACCGCGGCACGCCGGCCAGCGGAGGTGTCTTCAGGGGCCGTGCCGTCGTCGTCGCGGCCCGGGTGAGAGGCGCCGCGGACGAGCGGACGGGAACGGTGCAGGACGAGCTCGGGCGGCTCGAGACGGCGTTCGACCGGGCGGCGTCCGCGCTCCGCGCGCGCCGCGACGCCGCCGAGTACGACACGGAGAGGGAGGTCCTCGGGGCCCACCTCTCGATCGCCGAGGACCCGGGGCTCCGGACCAGGGCCGCAGCCGCGGTGTCGGCCGGGGCGGGGGCCGCCGCGGCCGTCTTCTCCGCGGCGGAGCACTTCGCCGAGGTCTTCCGGGCGAGCGGGAGCGCGCTCCTCGCCGAGCGGGCGCTCGACATCCACGACGTCGCCGAGGCGGTGCTCCACGCCCTCGCCGGCGACGCGCCGTCCGAGCCGCCGGTCGTCCTCGGCGACGACGCGATCGTCGTCGCCGCGCGGCTCGGGCCGGCCCAGCTCCTCGCCCTGCCGCGCGCCCGCGTGCGCGGCCTCGTCCTCGCGGAGGGGGGGACGCTCTCGCACACGGTCGTCCTCGCACGGGCGTTCGGGGTGCCGTGCGTGACCGGGGTGGAGGGAGTCGACCGGGTCCTCGCGACGGGGGACGAGCTGATCGTCGACGGCGAGCGGGGGCTCGTGGTCGCCGCGCCGAAGGAGGCGGTCGCACGTTTCTACGAGGGGCAGACGGAGGTCCTCGCGGCAGCCGCGCGGAGGCTCGAGAGGTTTCGGACGGCGCGGGGGGTCGCGGCCGACGGCCGGAGGATCGAGGTCGGGGCGAACGTCGGCACCGTGGAGGAGGCGCAGTCGGCCTTCGAGAACGGCGCCGAGGGAATCGGCCTCTTCCGCACCGAGCTGATGTTCCTCGACCGGGACGAGCCGCCCACCGAGGAGGAGCAGTACCTCATCCTTTCCGAGACGGCCCGTCTCGCCGCCGGGAGGCCGGTCATCGTCCGGACGCTCGACGTCGGGGCCGACAAGCCGCTCTCCTGGATGCGCCTCCCCCCGGAGCGCAATCCGGCGCTCGGCTACCGCGCGATCCGGATGTACGCCGAGCACGCCGAGCTCGTGGAGCGCCAGCTCCGCGCGATCCTGCGGGCGGCGGCGATCGGGCCGGTGAAGGTGATGTTCCCGATGGTCGGGACGCCCGAGGAGGCGAGGGAGCTGCGCGCCCTCGTCGAGAAGGTGAAGGGCCGCCTCGCCGCGGAGGGGGTCGCGCACGACGCCGCGATCCAGGTCGGGGTGATGCTCGAGATCCCCTCGGCCGTCCTCTCCGTGGGGGCGATCGCGCGGGAGGTCGACTTCTTCAGCGTCGGCTCGAACGACCTCGCGCAGTACCTCTTCGCGGTGGACCGTGAGGACACGCGGCTCGCCCACCTCGGGAGCCCGTTCCACCCCGCGTTCCTCAGGATCCTGTCCGAGGCCGTCGAAGGGGCCCACGCCGCGAGCCGCTGGATCGGCCTCTGCGGCGAGCTCGGGGCGCGCCCGCTCGCGGCGCCGCTCCTCCTCGGCCTCGGCTTCGACGAGGTGAGCGTCTCGCCGCCGCGCGTCCTCCTGGCGAAGGCCGCATTCCGGCGGACGACGACCCGCGGCGGACGGGCGCTTCTCGCCGAGGCGCTCACGAAGGCGACGGCGGGCGAGGTGGAGGCGCTCCTCGTCGAGCGCGTCCCCGCCACGCGCGCCCTCGTCGACGCCATGACGGTGAGGGTCGTGTCGCGGAGCCGGAGCCGCGGTGAGGCGATCCGCGAGCTGGCGGACGTCCTCCAGCTCACGGCGCGCGTCGACGACGCGGACCGGATCGAGGACGCGATCTGGGTCCGCGAGGAGACGGCCTCGACGGCGGTCGGTTCCGGCATAGCGATTCCGCGCTGCGTCTCTCCGCACGTGAGGGCAGACTCGATCGCCGCCGTCCGCCTCTCGCCGCCCGTCGAGTGGGGTCCCTCGGAGAATCTCGTCGGCATGGCGATCCTGATCGCGGTGAGGCCGGGGGCGGCGGGGGCCCGGCACCTTAAGACGATCGCGGCGCTCTCGCGCCGCCTCGGCGACGACGCGTTCCGGGAGCGGCTTCTCGCCGCACGGGACGACGCGGCAGCCGCGGAACTCCTCGCGGGAGCTGCGGGAGCCGGAAAAGGAGACTAGGCCGGCGCGCCGGCCGCAGGCCCGTCCTCGCCCTCCAGGCGAATCGGGCTCTGCATGCCGGGGAAGCGCCCCGTCCGCCCGGCGTAGAACGCCCGGACGAAATCCATGTCGGCGCCGAGGTCTCCGGTCGGGCGGAGCAGCGGTCCGAGGCCGGCCCTGCGGGTGCCCCAGTCGAGGAAGGAGAGACACACGGGGACGTTCGCGGTGCGGGCGACCCAGTAGAAGCCGCTCTTCCAGTGCGTCTGGCTCGACCGTGATCCCTCTGGCGGGATCGCCAGGATCAGCCGGCTGCGCGCGGCGAAGAGCGCCGCGAGCTGCTCGACCCGGTTGCCGCGGGACCGCCGGTCGATCGGGATCCCCCCGAGCAGCCGCAGCAGGCCGCCGAACGGCGGGAGGAAGAGCGTGTGCTTGCCGACCCACGACGGCCACATGCCGAAGGAGAGGCCGCATAGGAGCATCAGGACGAGGTCCCAGTTGCTCGTGTGGGGCGCGGCGATCAGGACGAACTTCGGCTCCGCGGGGAGCGACCCTTCGAGCCGCCAGCCGAACGCGCGGAGGAGAAGCCGTGCCGGCGGGCCGAAGAGACGGGCCCAGAGCGGCCGGTGCGGGGCGGCCGGCGTGGCGGTGTCGGGGGCGGCGTCCCGTGTCGGGGTGTCGTTCGGCATCGGCGGGGCCGCGGAGAATACCCGAGGGGGGTGATTCGGTCCCCCGCGTCCCGTAACCTACGCCAAGTGACCGTGCGCGGGCTGCTCGTCGCGATCCTCGCCCCGGCCCCGGCAGGAGCAGGGCCCGCCGGGCCTGGCCCGGGGCGTCGGGGGCCGAGGTGAAGCTCTCGCCGACCCAGGACACGGGTTTCATGCGCGAGGCTCTCCGCGCAGCGCGGCGCGCGCCGGCGCACCGCGACGTGCCGATCGGGGCCGTCGTCGTGAAGGACGGCCGCGTCGTCGCCCGCGCCCGCAACCGCCGCGAGGTCGACCACGATCCGACGGCGCACGCCGAGGTCCTCGTCCTGCGTCGCGCGGCCCGGCGGCTCGGGACGTGGCGGCTCGACGGCTGCACGCTCTACGTGACCCTCGAGCCGTGCGCGATGTGCGCCGGGGCGATCGTCCTCTCGCGCCTTCCCCGCCTCGTGTACGGGGCGGCCGACCCGAAGGCGGGTTTCGCCGGCTCGCTCGGGAACCTCTGCCGCGACGAGCGGCTCAATCACAGGGTCGAGGTCGAGGCGGGCCTCCTGGAAGAGGAGTGCGGGACAATCCTGAAGGAGTTCTTTCGTGAGCGCAGAAGACAGTCGACCCGCTGATCGGGGGGCGTTCTCGCCCCCGGAGGCCCCCACCTTTCGATGCCCGTCCTGCGGCGCTCCCGCGGCGAGGGACGCGCGCGGCTGCGTCCACTGCGGGTCGCTTCTCGCGACGAAACGCTGCGTCACCTGCTTCGCCCTCTCCCCGCGGGAGGCCGAACGCTGCGTGAAGTGCGGCGCGCTCCTCCCGGCAGCGGCCTTCGTGGCGGAAGGGTCGGGCCGCTGTCCCGACTGCCGTCTCGACCTCGTCGCCCACGCCTTCGGTGCCGTCGGCTACTCGGAGTGCCCCAGCTGCGCCGGCCTGTTCCTGAGGCGGGAGGCGTTCGAGGCGGTGACGAAGGACGCCGACACGCGGGCGAAAGTGCGTCTCGCCGAACCGCCGGCGGAGGCGGTCCCGACGGCGCCGGCGGCCCCCGGGAAGAAGGCGAGCGGCGCGTTCCCGGCCGTGAAGTACCGTTCCTGCCCCTCCTGCGCCAAGCTCATGAACCGGTCGAACTACGGCGGCGGGTCTGGAATCGTCCTCGACGCCTGCCGCGACCACGGGCTCTGGTTCGACAGGGGCGAGCTCGCCGCGATCGTCGCCTTCCTCGAGAAAGGGGGGTGGGACCGGATCCGCGCCAGGGAGAGGGAGAAGCTCTCCGAGGAGGTCCGCAACCTCCAGAACAGGCGCGACTTCTCTCGGTCGGTCGGAATGCCGGCGTCCGACTGGGACAGGAACCAGCAGGGCCTGGACGCCCTCGGGGGGATCGCCGGGCTCCTCACGGCGCTCGCCGGGTGGTTCCTCAAGCGCTGAAAACGAAAGGGCCGCCCTGGCGGGCGGCTCCGAAGTTCCCGGGACACATCAAATGGCGGTGAGGGTGGGATTTGAACCCACGGTAGCCTTTCGACTACACCAGTTTTCGAGACTGGCCTGATAAACCACTCCAGCACCTCACCTCGATCGGCCTCGGAGCGGGCGGGAGAGGATATCGCAAGGTCGACGCCCGGGGAAGCCCGTCAGTCCAGAAACGTCACCAGGAGCTTCATCTTCGCCGCGCGGCCCCAGTCGAGGGTCTTGACCTTCATCGGGATGTTGAAGGTGTCCTCTTTCTCCTGCTTGCCGAGCGTCGTCGACCGGCCCACGTCCGCCAGGACCCCTCCGCCGTCGTCGAGGAGCAGGGCGCGGACCTTCACCTTCTGCCTGGTCCACCCGTCGTTGCGGTAGTAGAAACGGAGGAGGACCCAGGTCTTGTCGTCCGGATCCTTCGTCCGCGCCTCTTCGACGTCCTCGGGCTTCGGGTCGTTCTGAGACTCGAAGGCGAAGATCGCCGACTTCTCGAAAGAGAGGGTCAGCGGGACGCGGGTCGCTCGGGGGACGTCGGTCGTCTCCTCGACGAGCTTTCCCGCGGCGGCGGCGGGCAGGGCCGTCAAGAGCGCGAGGGCAGCCGCGAGGGCGGTCGGGGCGAGGCGGAGGAAGGTACGAGCCATCACCCTACCTGATACGTCGCCGGAGGCGTCCGCGTTTGCCCCCGGGCGGCCTCTTCTGCGAGATCCCGCTTGACGGAACGGCGCGGGCGGGGCAGAGTCTCCGTCCCCGCGGACGTGGACAGGTGTCCGAGCGGTTTAAGGAGCACGGTTGGAAGCCGTGTGTAGTCGAAAGGCTACCGTGGGTTCGAATCCCACCCTGTCCGCCACGTTCGTTCCTCCCGGAGCGACCCGTTTTTCGCCCGCAGCCGGGGTCCGCTGTTCTAAGATCCCCCGCCCGGGCCCCTGGGTGAGTTCGGGTCCCGCGCGACGATCCCCCCCGAATCGTGTCAGGTCCGGAAGGAAGCAGCACTAAGAGGACCGGATCGAGCGCCGCGGATCACCCGGACTCATCGAGGGGCTCGGCTTCTTTCATGACGACGAACACCTTCGTTCCCCTCGCCAGGAAGTGGCGCCCCCGGACGTTCACGGACGTCGTGGGCCAGCCCGAGATCGTCCGAGCCCTGACGAACGCGCTGACCCAGGACCGGATGGCCCACGCCTACCTCTTCTCGGGGCCGCGCGGCGTCGGGAAGACGACCTCGGCGCGCCTCCTGGCCGCCGGCATCAACTGCCGCACCGCCGCCGGCCCGACCCCGAGCCCGTGCGGCACGTGCGAGTCGTGCGTCGAGGTGCTCGAGGGGCGGTCCATCGACGCCCTCGAGATCGACGGCGCCACCCACGGCAAGGTCGACCAGGCGCGGGACCTGATCGAGATCGTCGGCTACGCTCCGGTGAGGGATCGCCGGAAGGTCTTCATCATCGACGAGGTCCACGCCATCTCCGCCGCGGCCTTCCAGGCGCTCCTGAAGACGCTCGAGGAGCCGCCCTCGCACGCCGTCTTCATCCTCGCGACGACGGAACGGCACAAGATCCCCGCGACCATCCTCTCCCGGTGCCAGCGCTTCGACTTCCGGCGGCTGACCGACGCCGAGGTCGCCGACCGGCTCGCCGAGATCGCCCACCGCGAGGGGTACGCCGTCGACGCGGCGGAGAAGCCGGCGCCCTGGGTCGAGCCCGCAGCGCTCGCGGCCCTCGCCGCCGCGGCGACGGGAAGCCTGCGCGACGGGCTCTCGCTCCTCGACCAGGCGGTCGCCCAGACGAGCGGCCGCGTCACCGCGGCGGACGTCGCCCTCCTCCTCGGCTCCCCCGACCGGACCGCCCTCGTTTCCCTCCTGGCGGCCGTCCTCGCCGGCGACCGGGCGGCGGTCCTCAGGGGCGCCGCCGAGCTGGAGGCTGCCGGCTCGGACCCGCGCGCCACGACCCACGACCTGACGGCCCTCGTCCGCGGGGCGGTCCGGTTCGCCGCAGACCCGTCGGCGCCCGGCGTGGCGGGAATCTCCGAGGACGGTTCCGCCACCCTCAGGGACATGGCGCGGACGACGCCCTACTCCACGCTCCTGCGGATACTGACGCTCCTCTCGGAGGCCGAGGGAATGCTCCGCCGCAGCGACGTCCCCGCGCTCGCCCTCGAGGTCCTCCTCCTCCGGCTCGCGGAGCTGCCCGGCCTCATCCCGATCGAGGAGATCCTGGCTTCGGGCGCGTCGCTCCCCCTACCGGCTGCGCGCGCCACCGCTCCGGCCCCCCTCGCCTCGTCCGTGCCCGCGCCCCGGCCCGCGTCTCCGCCGGTCGAACCGCCCCGCCGGATCCTCGCGCCGGAGCCCCGGCCCGCCCCGGCCGCCGCCGAGACACCCCGGTTCGTCGGCCTGACGCCGCTCGAGGTGGCGGAGCCGGAGCCCGAGACCGTGGCCGACAGCGTGAACGCCTTTCGCGAGGCGGTGGACAAGCGGCACTCGAACCTCGGCGCGGCGCTCGAGGACGTCTCCGTCTCCATCGACGGCAAGATGGTCCGCCTCGTTCTCGACCCCCCCAGCCCGCCCCTGGCCCGCAGGCTCGGCGAGCCGGCCATGAAGAAGGTCCTCGACGAGGCGGCCGCCGCCATCCTGGGGCCGAAGGCCCGCGTGGTGATCGAGAGCGCCGAGCCCGCCGGGGGCGACCTGACGGCCGCCGCCGCCTCCGCCGACCCCGGGACGATCGAGCGCGAGAACCTGAGGAACCGGGCTGCGGCCGACGACAGGGTCCGGAAGATCCTCGACCTGTTCGACGGCGAGATCGCCGACGTGAAGCCCGACGAGCGCAAGCCGTGACGGCCCTCCCGGCGCTCGCGCGCCTCGTCGCGGCGCTGGAGCGCCTTCCCGGGATCGGCCCCAAGAGCGCGCGCCGGATCGCCCACTTCCTCCTGGTGGCGCCCCAGGCCGAGGCCGCGGGGCTCTCCGGGGCCGTGCTCGAGGCGCGCGAGAAGACCCGTTCGTGCTCCGTCTGCCACGCGCTGACCGAGGAGGACCCGTGCGCCCTCTGCACCGACCCCTCGCGCGACGCCGCGCTCCTGGCGGTCGTCGAGGAGCCGTTCGACGTGGAGGTCCTAGAGCGGACGCGGGAGTTCCGGGGGCGCTATCACGTCCTCGGGGGCGCCCTCGCCCCGCTCCGGGGAATCGGCCCCGACGACCTTCACGTGACCGGCCTCCTCGAGAGGGCGGCCGTGGGGGTGACGGAGGTCGTCCTTGCGACGAACCCGAACGTCGAAGGGGAGGCGACCGCCCTCTACCTGGCCCGTCGGCTCAAGCCGCTCGGAGTCCGCGTCACGCGCCTCGCGTTCGGGCTTCCCGTCGGCGCGGCGATCGAGTTCGCCGACGAGGTGACCCTCGGACGGTCCCTCTCGGGACGGCGGGAGGTCTAGCGGCAAGTGGCACGGGACCATCGGTTACACTAGCGAGGATCGGCGCCATATGACGGATTTCGTCCTCTTCGACGAAGAGTTTCAGCAGATAAAGGAAGTCATCGGGCGGCTCAAAGCAGACGCCCAGGCGAAGGTCGTTTTCATCGTCGACAAGAACGGCCAGCAGATCGCCGCCCAGGGCGACCTCGAGAGCCTCGACACGACCTCCCTCGCCTCGCTCACCGCCGGCAACGTGGCGGCGACGGACGGCCTCGCGAAGCTCATCGGGGAGAAGGAGTTCCCGGTCCTCTTCCACGAAGGCGAGAAGGACAACGTCTACATCGCCATCGTCGACCAGAGGGTGATTCTCGTCATCATCTTCGACGAGCACTCCTCGCTCGGCCTCGTGAGGCTCCGGGTCCGGAAGGCGACGCAGGATCTCGAGAGGATCTTCGTCGCCATCCAGCGGAAGGTCGAAGAAGAGAAGGAGCGGCGGCACGAGGGGATCGACTCCCCGTTTGCCGAGATCACCGACGAAGACATCGACAGCCTCTTTCGGGAGTGAGCATGAGAGCCGCGCCTCGTCGACACCCTGAGGGAACCCTCCGCCGCGCGGGGGATTGTCTGAGAGTGCCGAAGCGATGACGTTCATCAACTACGCCGCCCGCGAGATCAACTGCAAGATCGTCTACTACGGTCCCGGCCTCTGCGGGAAGACGACGAATCTCCAGTACATCTACGACCGGACCAACCCTGCGGCGAAGGGGAAGCTGATCTCCCTGGCGACCGAGACCGACCGGACGCTCTTCTTCGACTTCCTCCCGCTCGACCTCGGCACGGTGCGCGGCTTCAAGACGCGTTTCCACCTCTACACCGTTCCCGGGCAGGTCTTCTACGACGCGAGCCGCAAGCTGATCCTCAAGGGTGTCGACGGGGTCGTCTTCGTCGCCGACTCGCAGGAAGCCCGCATGGACGCCAACGCCGAGTCGCTGCAGAACCTCGAGAAGAACCTCCGCGATCACGGCTTCGACCTGGCGACGATCCCCTACGTCCTCCAGCTCAACAAGAGGGACCTCCCGACGGCCATCCCGGCCGACGAGATGTACCGCCAGCTGAACACCAAGGGCGAACCGACCTTCGAGGCCACCGCTCCGACCGGCGTCGGCGTCTTCGACACGCTGAAAGCCGTCGCGAAGCAGGTCTTGATGGAGCTTCGGAAGAAGTAGTTGCGGGGGGCCCGGGTGGGCCCTTGTCCCTACTCCTCGGGAAGCTCGTTCTCGGACTCCTCCATCCGGACCCCGCCCGGCAGGAGGTACTTCAGGACGAGGTCCGCGAAGCGCTCTGCAAACGAGGACCGGGAAAGAACATCGTCGAACCCGGAGGCGAGGGCCTTCTCCTTCAGGTCCTTGCGGGCCATGTCGAAGTAACCGACCACCGGCACCCCGGCCGTCGCCTTGGCCTTCTTCAGGCGGGCGATCGCTTCGAACGGGGGCATCTTCAGCGCGAGGTCGACGACGATGATGACCGGCGCGCCGGGCTCGAGGGCGCCCGCGGCTTCCGCGGGGTCCGAGAGGAAGACGGTCGTAGCACCGACGGACCTCACCGCGTTGTCGATCTTCGACCTCCAGAAGGGGTCTTCGACCAGGGCGATGACCTTGCGATTCATCGGGGCCTCCTCGGGCAGACGTCAGATTGGCCGCGGACGCTGCTCCTCCGCACGGCAGGGACACCGAGAGTATAGGCCCGCCGGGCGCGGCGGGCCGCCGGGCGCGCTCAGCGGCGGAAAAGCGGCAGCAGCGTCGGCTCGAGCCGGCGCAGGAGCGCCGCCGTGGCGTCGACGTCGCGGCGGCAGTAGTCGAGGATCTCGGGAAGCCGCCCTTCGGCGTACGCGTCGCCGACGGCGTAGCCGTGCATCTCGGCCGACTTGGGCGACGGGATGCCGAACGCCACGCAGGCGGCGTGAAGCGTTGGGCGGGTCCCCGCGGCTCCCTGGAAGGTGAGGATCTCCATCAGGTCGACGTGGGACTCGACCGAGTAGCGGTAGCCCGCGAGGTTGCGCGACGGCGCCACGCCGTGGATCGCGCTCCTCACGGAGAGGAACGGCCCGTCGAAGGAGCGGCCGTTGAACGAGACGAGGCGGTCGAACTTCGACGCCGTCTCCCAGAAGCCGGACAGGAGCGTCTTCTCGTCGCCGCCGATCTCATCGAACAGGCCGTCGACGGAAGGACGCGACGAGACCTCGGGGGCCTCGTACCAGACCTTTCCGCGCCCCGTGTCGGGGTTGAGGGCGGCGATGACGATGACCTTGGCGGCATAGGGAGAGAGCGACCGCCAGTCCTTCTTCGACCTGTAGCTCTCGCCGTCCTCGGCGCCCCGCGTCAGCCACTCGCGGACGAGCGGATCGAGGTCGAGCCACGGCAGCCCGACGGTCTCGATGTCGAAGACCAGTGTCTTCACGGGACTTCGCCTTCCGGCGCCGGAGCTACGGTCGGGGTGAGGGCGGGCTCCGGCACCGGGATCGTCGCGACCGGGGCGGGCGGAGGCGCGACGGGGCCGAGGCGCGCTTCGAGCCATTCGAGGGTGGCGGCTTTGGCCGCGGGCTCCTCCCGCAGGAGCTCGAGCGCGTGCGCCGTGCCCGGAAAGAGCGCCGTGGCCTTCGGTTCGCGCCCCACGGCGTCGAACGCCTGGGCCGACTCGGCACGACCGGGGTCCTTCTCGGAGGCGACCACGAGGAGACCCCGCGGCGACTTCGGGCGCGTGCCGGCGAGCTGCTGGAAGCGGTCGGCGTTCGGGGAGACGGCGACCGCGGAGTCGGCCCAGCCGGTCGCCGTGGCGAGTGCAGCGAGGTTGCCCGAGAGCGAGAACCCGACGACGGCGAGGAGCGAAGACCGGTTGCGCAGCCAGGCGCAGGCCGCTTCGACGTCTCGCGGGAAGCCGTTCGGCGACGTCTGGAGCGATGGCGAGGTGCCGATGCGCGCGCCGCCCTTCCAAACCGACTCGCCGTGGCCGCGCAGGTCGAGGGCAAGCGTGGAGAAGCCCCGGGCGGCGAGCTCGTCGGCGAGCTCGGCCAGCTCGCGGCGCTCGCGGGAGAACGCGTGGAGGAGGAGGACGGCGGGGGCCGACGCCCCGGCGGGCGAGGGCTTCCACGTCGCAACCAGCTTCACCCCGTCGCTCGACGGGAACGTCACCTGGAACGGGTCGTGGGGCCGCGGCACCTCCGGGATGGCGGCGGCCTTCTTCTTCGTCCGCTTCTTCTTCGTGGCGGCATCTGCCGGCGAGGAAGCGGCCGCCAGCAGGACGACGAGAGTCACGAGGGCAGCCATGAAGGGCGAACGAGACATCACGCTGGCGCCCATGGTAAGGCCGGGGAAGGTGAACCTGGCACCGGAAGGAGCCGTAATATCTCCCGCGTGAGCGTTTCGCTTCCCGCCGCAGCACCGGCGCCGCCGCCTCCCGACGACCTTCCCGGCGCGATCCTCCGCCTGAAGGAGGAACGGGACGCCCTCGTCCTGGCCCACTACTACCAGGAGTCCGAGCTTCAGGACGTGGCCGATTTCGTCGGCGACTCGCTCGAGCTGGCCCGCAAGGGTCTCGCGGCGCCGCAGCAGGTCATCGCGTTCTGCGGGGTCCACTTCATGGCGGAGACTTCGAAGATCCTGAGCCCGGAGAAGACGGTCGTCGTCCCGGACCTCGAAGCGGGGTGCTCCCTCGCCGACGGCTGCCCGGCACCGTTCTTCTCCGAGTGGCTCCGGAAGTACCCGGGGCACACGGTCGTCTCCTACATCAACTGCTCGGCGGCGGTGAAGGCGCTCTCCGACGTCATCGTCACCTCCTCGTCGGCGGAGGCCATCCTCCGCCAGCTGCCTGACCCGATCGTCTTCGCTCCGGACAGGAACCTCGCGGCCTGGCTCGAGAAGAAGCTCGACCGCAAGTTCGTCGTCTGGCCGGGGACGTGCGTCGTCCACGAGACGTTCTCCGAGAAGCGGATCCTCGACCTCATGGTGAGGAACCCGCGCGCGCGGCTCGTCGCCCACCCGGAGTGCGACGAGCGGATCCTGGCCCACGCGCACTTCGTCGGCTCGACCTCGGCGCTCCTGAAGCACGTGACGGAATCGGAGCACGCCTCCTTCATCGTCGCGACGGAGGAAGGGATCCTCCACCAGATGCGGCGGGCGGCGCCGGGCAAGGAGCTGATCCCGGCCCCGCCCGACGACGGCTGCTCCTGCAACACCTGCCCGCACATGAAGCGCAACACGCTGGAAAAGCTCTGGCTCGCCCTTCGCGACCTCCGTCCGGCGATCGAGGTGGAGGAGGGAGTCCGGGTTCGGGCGAAACGGTCGCTCGACCGGATGCTCGAGCTGACGACGGGGAAGACCTTCGTCCCCGCGCTCGGGCGCTCGTGACGCTCGAGACGTCGTGACCGGCAACGCCCGCCCCACGCGCGTCCCGTGGACGCCTCTTCTTGCGGGATTCGCCGTCCTTGCCGCCGGCGCCGTCGCGGCGCACCGCGTCCTTCCCGAGTGGCAGCCGCTCGGCGTGTCGAAGGAGGCGGCGCTGCAGACGGCGCGGGACGAGATGGCCGCCGCCGGCGCGACGCTCCTGTCGCCGAAGGCGAAGGTGCGCAATGCGCTCGCGGGCTCCGAGCTCGAGAGGGCCTACCGCCGCCTCGGACGGGAGGCGCCGGCGTGGCTCGCCCGGCACGGCGCGCTCGGGTCGTGGGTCGTGTCGGGGGATCTTCGCGTCCCGGGCGTCGGGACGGGACGGACCGAGATCGCGATCGGGCGCGACGGGTCGATGCGGCGCCTCGAGTTCACGAGCGGAAACATCTTCCGCGTCACGGTACCGACGGGGGAGCTCGCGGGGGCGCGCGAGCGCTTCGCCGACGCCGTGCTCGGACGGCTGGCCCGCGGGAATGCGATCGGCCCCTCGGCAGACTACGAGAGCGGGAATGCGATCGTCCGCGTCACCGTGCTCGAGGCGGGCGGCGAGGGCCCGCGCGAGGTCCTCACGCGCCTGGCGCCGACGCCGGCGATGCTGATCCTCTCGCGCGAGCTCTCGGACCCCGACGTCGGCCACCGCTTCGCGCGCCTGAAGTCCCGTGCCCTCATCATCGCGATCCCTCTCTTCGCCATCGTCGGGCTCCTCGTCGTCGTCCTCTTCGGCGTTCTCCTCTTCCGGCGACGCCTCGGCTTCCGGATCGCGATCGGCCTCGGCCTCCTCGGCTTCGCCGCGATGATCCTGTCGGGCTCCCTCTTCGAGCTCGAAGGGCAGAGCGGGTACATGGCGGGGTTCGTCGTCACCGGACGGATCTTCATGGCCGTCGCCCTCGTCGGGTACTGGGCCGTCGCCGAGTCGCTCCTGCGCGACACCGTCCCCGGCTTCCGGACGAGCCTCGACGCCCTCGCCGCCGGGCGCCTTTCGCCGCGCCTCGGGAAGGCGATGCTGGGCGGCCTCGGCCTCGGCGCGGCGGTGGCCGGCCTCCGGCTCCTCTTCGCCTCGGGAGTCGCGGCGGCGGGCATCCGCGGGGTCCACCCGGAGTCGCCGTCCTACGTCCTTCCGCTCTTCGGCGGCATCGCGAACGCCCTCCTCGAGGGGCCGTACGCGGCGGCGAGCCTCGTCCTCGTGGCGGCCCTCTTCCGCGTCGTCCTCTCCCGGGAGAGGGCCGACGCTCTCGGGGCGATCGGGTACGCGCTCTTCTACTCCTGCGCCTTCCAGTACTCCCCGTGGGGGGCGACCCTCGTCCTCACCCTCGCCGAGGCCGCCATCCTCCTCCTCGCCTTCCGGACGCTCGGCCTCACGGGCCTCCTCGTCGCGGCGACGGCCCCCGCGCTGCTGCGCGATCTCCTCGCGTCGCTCCGCTTCCCCGGAGAGCTCGTCGCGCCGATGCTGCTGGCGGCAGCGATCCTCGCGGCTCTCGCGTGGGTCGGGATCGCGGCGACCCGGAAGCCCGAGAGGGAGGACGAGGCCCGGCTCGACACGCCCGACTTCATCAAGCGGATCGAGAGCGAGACGCGCGTGAAGCACGAGATGGACCTCCTGTCGCGGATGCAGGTGGCCCTTCTCCCCGATCACCCACCCGAGGTGCCGGGACTCCAGATCGCGGCGAAGACGATCCTGGCGACCGAGGCCGGGGGAGACCTCTACGAGTTTCTCGTCGACGAAGAGGGGGCTCTCTGGGTCGCCGCGGGCGACGTCGCCGGGCACGGGTTCTCGTGCGGCATCCAGGGGGCGATGGTGAAGGCCTGTCTCCTGACGCTCGTCAAGGCGGGGCGGCGGCCGGCGGAGATTCTCGTCGAGATCGATCGCGTCCTGCGCGCGGCGAACACGGGGCGCCTCTTCACGTCGCTCGTCCTCGCGCGGATCGAGCCGGAGACGGGGCGCGGCGTCCTCGCGAACGCGGGTCACCCGTACCCGCTCCTCGTCGTCGAAGGAAGGGTCCGCGAGCTGACGGCCTCCGGCCTGCCGCTCGGGAAGGGTCCGGCGCGCATCTACGAGGAGACCGAGTTCGAGCTGCCGGGCGCCGCGAGCCTCGTCCTGGCCTCCGACGGCCTCTTCGAAGGCCCCGACCGGTTCGACGACCCGTACGGATACCACAAGCCGCGCGAGGTCCTCGAGCGCGTCGGCCTCTGGCGGCGGCCCGCCGAGTCGATCCTGGAGGCGCTCCTCGGAGACTGGCGCGCCCACGTCGGCGAGGGCGAGCCCGCCGACGACACGAGCGTCGTCGTCGTCCGCCGGACCATCTGGTCCTGAGCTTTCCGGGGGGTGCGCTCTCCGGGGGGCGCTGCTCGCGGCCCCCCAGACCCCCCAGTCCCCGCGCAGCGGCGATCGCCCCCGGGTGTCATCTGCGCCACGCGAGACGCGACCCCCCGGACCCCCCAAACCGTACCAGCAAGTCCGCTCGACGCCTGCTCTGGTCCTGAGTCTCAGCGCAACGGGCGTGTGCCTCGCGTTCGTGCGAGGATCGGGGCGGATGAAGATCGCGTTCATCGGAACCCACGGCGTCGGCAAGACGACCCTCTGCTACGACCTCGCCGCGTCGCTCAAGCGCCGCGACCTCACGGTGGAGCTCGTGCGCGAAGTGGCGCGCGAGTGCCCTCTCCCGATCAACCGCGACACGACCGTGAAGGCGCAGGCGTGGATCCTCCACACGCAGATCGCCTGGGAGCTTCAGGCCGAGGCCAAGGCCGAGGTCGTCGTCTGCGACCGCGCCGTCCTGGACAACTACTGCTACCTGAAGCGGGCCGCGCCGGGAGAGCCGCACGTGAAGGTCCTCGAGGAGCTCGTCCGGGCGTGGCTCCCGACCTACGACGTCCTCTTCCGCGTCCCGATCGTCGGAGACCCGAGCTTCGACGGCGTGCGCGACACCGACCTCGCCTTCCAGCACGACATCGACGCGCTCCTCCTCGCGACGCTCGAGGAATGGCAGGTCCCCTTCGTGACGTTCGACCCGGCGGGGCGCGACGGCTGGGCGAAGAGAGCCATCGACGCTCTCCTCCCCACCCTCCGGCCGCAGGAGCTCCTCTTCCCCGACGCGGTCGGCGGCCGTTGACGGCCGGCCTCACTTCCTCCAGATCTCGTACCTCACCTTGAACGAGCGGACCTGCTTGTAGTAGCGCGTCTTCATCTTCACGAACATCTTGTTCGTGTCGCCGATCTTTCCCGCGTCGAGGGTGGCGGTCCGGTCGTTCTCGGCCCAGACGGCGCCGTCCTTCCCGTCGATCGTGACGACGTAGAGGCATTTCCAGTCGCGCGCCTCGTCGCGGTTCGAGTACTCGAACTCGACGACCATCGTGTGCGTCTCGTTCAGGTCCCTCTCGGCGTCGGCGAAGTCGTCGGCGTCGGGCCAGTTGCGGATCCTCACCGACTCGATCGTGACGGGACCCTGCCGGATCCCGACCTTCGACTCCCGGTCGGGACCGAACGGGTACGTCTTCGCGTAGGTCTTCCGGTCACCGGGCTCGGCGACGGCCCGTGACGACGCGAAGAGGAGCGCGACGGCGAGGCAGGCGAGGGCGGTCCGCTTCATGGAGCCTCCGGAATCTGAAATGTGCCGCGATTCTAGGTCGAATGCGGCCGCGGGCGGGTTGACAGGTGCGGACGGAGAAGCTCTTCTACGCCGCGATGACGGTCTCCGCCTTCCGCGCCGCCCGGTCCTTCGCGGCGCTCCTTACCGCCCTCGTCCTTCTCGGTCCGGTGCTCGCCCCCGCGAGGCTCCACGCGGCGTCTCCGGCCGACGCGAAACCGCAGCAGCTCGGGCCGGGCCAGACCGGTGCCGCGCTTTTTCCCGTGGGAGGGATGTCGCCGTGGGGAGCCGTCGCGTCGGACACGGAGGCGTCGTCGAAGGTGGCCGCGGCCGTCCTGGAGGCGGGTGGGAACGCGATCGACGCGGCCGTCGCGGGCGCGTTCGCGGCGGGTGCGGCCGCGCCGGGCAGCTCGGGCGTCGGCGGCCAGGCGTGGATGATCGTCCACACGGCGGTCGGCGAGGACGTGGCGTTCCTGTCGCCCCTGCGCGCGCCTGTGCGGGTCAACCTGGCGCGCGCGAGAGTGGCGAAGCGGGACCAGGTGATGACGGGTCCGCTCGCTCCGACGGCGCCGGGAATGGTGGCGACGCTCGCGCGCGCCCACGCCCGCTTCGGCACCCGGCCGTGGGCCGAGCTCGTGACGCCGTCCATCGCCATCGCCGAGGCCGGCTACCTCCTCGCCGAGAGCGAGCGCCTCTTCCTTCTCCTCTACCGGGACAGGATCGAGGCGTCGCCCTCGCTCCGCCCCCTCTACATGACGGGTTCGTGTGACGACGACGCGCTCGCGGTCCCCGTCCCCGTCGGCCACCGCGTCACCTTCCCGGACCTGGCCCGCACGCTGCGCCGGCTCGCCGAGGCCGGGCCCGACGACTTCTACCGCGGCGCCATCGCGGCGGAGATCGCGGCCGACTTCTCGAGACACGCGGCGTTCCTGGGCGCGAGCGACCTCGCCCGGGTCCCGGCGAGCATCGTCGAGACGGTCCCTCTCCGCGGCCGGTACCGCGATCTCGACGTCCTTTCGCTTCCCCTGCCAGGAGGAGGCGGCCTCGTACTCGAGACGCTGCACGTCCTCCAGTCGCTCCCGTCGGACGTTCTCGGAACCGAGGCATGGGCGCGAAGCCAGGCTATCGTCGAGTCGGTCCGGATCGCGTTCGCCGACGGCCAGGGGGCCCGGTCCGGGGAAGAGGTGGGAGACGGCCACGAGATGTCACCGTGGCTTCGCCCGGCCCGGGGCGCGGAGCTGGGTCGGCAGATCCGGCTCGGGCGGGCGCTTCCCCAGGAGCTCCTTCCCGCGAAGACGGCCGCGCGGGCCTTCTCGGACCGCGACACGACCCACATCTCCGTGGTCGACCGCGAGGGGAACGCGGTGGCCCTCACGATGAGCCTCGGGAGAACGTGGGGCTCGACCCACGTCACTCCCGGGCTCGGCTTCCCGTACAACGCCTTTCTGGAGGGCTTCGACGTCGAGCGGCCGGGTTCTCCGTCGTACCTCGGGCCCGGGGCTCCCCTCACGACCGCCGTCGCCCCGACGATCCTCCTGCGCGACGGCCGGGCCGTCCTCGTTCTCGGCGCCGCCGGCAGCAGCAAGATCCCGTCCGCCATCGCGAACGTCGTCGTCGGTGTCGTCGACGGGCGTCTCGGGGTCGCCGAGGCCGTCGCTGCGCCGCGGGCCGTCTGGTCCGAGGGACGAAGAAACAGGGGCGCGCGGGTCGAGGTCGCGCCGCCTCTCACACCCGAGGATGTCGACTTCCTGCAGGCCTCCGGCTACGACGACCTCGAGGCCTACGCCCCGGGGCCCGAAACGAGCAATTTCTGCGCCCTCAACGCCGTCGCCTGGAACGAAACGGCAGGGGTGTGGGAGGGAGGGGCCGACCCGCGGCGGCAGGGGGCGGTGGCGGTTCCGCTCCGGGAGCCGCCTGCCGGACGGGCCCGCCAGGCGGGGCAGCCGTGACGACGCGTGCCGGATGCTGGCGCCGCCGGACGGGTGTCCTGTCCGCACTCATTCTCGCGGGCGCGGCCCGGACGGCGACGGGCCAGCCCGCACCACCTCCTCCAGCCCCGGTTCCGTCGCCGTCCCTCGCCGACTCCCTGCAGCCGCCGCCCGCCGTCACGTCCGCGCTCGGGATGGTCGTGACTTCCGCGCCGGAGGCCACCTGGGCCGGCGTGCGCATGCTGGAGAAGGGCGGCAACGCGGTCGACGCCGCCGTTGCCGCGGCTTTCGCGCTCACGGCCTCGGACCCGGGCGGCTCCGGCCTCGGAGGCCAGACGTGGATGGTCATCCGCCTCGCGAGCGGCGAGGAACGGGCAGTCTTCTGCCCTGCGCGCGCACCGCTCAGGATCGACCGCGCAAAGATGAAGGCGGCGCGCCAGGGAACCGACCTCTGGGGTCCGATGGCCGCCGCCATTCCGACGACGGTCGCCACGCTCGCGCACGCCCTGCGCCGGTACGGGACGATGAGCGCCGCCGAGGTCCTCGGCCCGGCGATCGAGGCGGCGGAGTCGGGCTACCGGATACAGGGGTTCGAGCGCTCCTTCCTCGGCGACTACACGCGGCGGCTCTTCGACTCGGAGGTCCTCTATCCCGTCTACCTGACGGGCCCGACGGGGGAGTCGGGGATTCCCGATCCGGCCCCGACCGGAACGTGCGTGAAGCTCCCCGGCCTCGCCGGCACGCTTCGCAGCCTCGCCGCAGCCGGCCTGCAGGACTTCTACACGGGGGAGATCGCCGCCCGACTCTCCGAGGATGTGAGCGCCGCAGGCGGCTTCCTGCGGAAGTCGGACCTCGTGCGCATTCCACAGGGCGTCCTCGACACGGCCCCGGTGCGCGGGACCTACCGCGGGCGGACCGCCCTGTCGATCCCCTACCCGGCCGGAGGGGGCGCCCTCGTCATGGCCCTCCAGATCCTCGACGAGCTTCCTCCGGAGACTCTCGCGCGCCCCGGGCTCGAGCGTGGCCACGCCATCGTGGAGGCGGTGCGCCTCGCGCGCGCCGAGGTGGCGGCCCGAAGCCGGGAGCAGGACGTCACGGAAGGACCGCTCCTCTCGGAGCGGTTCACCAAGGAGTGGGCGGCGCGGCAGGCGGAGCGGATCCGTCCCGGGCGCGCTCTCTCCCGGGACGAGCTGGCGGGGGAGCCGGGGCCGAAGTCGGGCGACCGCGGGACGACGCACGTCTCGGTCGTCGACGCGCGGGGCAACGCCGTCTCTCTGACCCAGAGCCTCGGCCGCTACTACGGCGCCGCGTGGGCTCCGCCGAGCCTCGGCTTTCCCCTCAACGCATTCGTCGAGGCGCTCGACTCCGACGACCCGGCCTCGCCGGGGTATGCCAGACCCGGCGCGGCCGCGTTCGCGCCGGTAGCGCCGCTCCTCCTCGTCCGCGACGGCCGGACGGTCCTCGTGGCGGGAACCGGCGGCAGCAGCCGCATCCCGTCGACGCTCATCTACCTGGTCGCGGGCCTCGTCGACGGCCTGGAGCCGCCGGGAGAAGCGTACGCTGCACCCCGCGTCATCTGGGAAGACGACCACGCCGGACCGAGAGTCATGATCGAGGTCGCAGCCCCTCTTCCGGCAGACGCCGCCGCGAAGCTGAAGGGGATGGGCTACGAGAAGGTCTTCGAGCTGACCGCACCAGGCCGGGACTCGCCCGTCTTCGGCGGCATCAACGCGGTGTGGTGGGACGAAGGGTCCTCGACGTGGAAGGGCCTGGTGGACGGACGGCGCGCCGCCGTGGCCGCCGCGCCGTCGCGCATCGCTCCGTCCGCCCCCTGACGGCCGCCGGCCCCGGAGTCAGCGGGAGAGCTCCTCGTAGAGCGTCAGGAGCGCCTGCGTCCCCTCCTCTCCGCGCCCCTTCGCCTCCAGGGCGGAGAGGAGCTGGTGGACGAGCGCTGCCGCCGGGAGCGGGACGCCGTTCGCGCGGGCCGTCTTCAGCACGATCGCGAGGTCCTTCTGCTGGTGCTTGATCGCGAACGCGGGCGCGAAGTCGCGGTCGAGCATCTTCCGGCCGAGCACCTCGAGTGCCCACGAGTTCGCCGCGCCGCCCGTGAGCGCTCCGTGGATTGCCGGCAGGGGCAGGCCCGCGGCCCTCGCAAAGGCCATCCCCTCGCAGACGGCCGCGAGCGTGCCGGCGACGATCACCTGGTTCGTCGCCTTACCGAGCTGGCCCGCTCCCGAGGGGCCGAGGTGGGTGATCCGCTTCCCCATCGCCTCGAGGACCGGGCGCGCCTTTTCGAGCGCCGCAGCGTCGCCACCGACGAAGAACGAGAGCGTTCCCTCGTTTGCCCCCTTCTGCCCGCCCGAGACCGGGGCGTCGAGGAACGCGACGCCCTTCTCCGCGAGCCGCGCGGCGACGGACCGGGCGACGACGGGGTCGATCGTGGAGCAGTCGACGACGACGGTGCCGGGGCGGGCCCCCTCGATCGTGCCACCCCGTCCGAGGTGGATCTCCTCGACGTCGGGGCCGTCGGAAACGCACGAGACGACGACGTCGGACTGCGCGGCGACGGCGGCCGGGCTCGCGAGCGCGAGGACCGGCGCCGGGCCGGCGGCCAGGTCGCTCGCGAGGCGCACCGCCTTCTCCATCGTCCGGTTCGTGAGCGCGAGGGAGAAGCCCTTCGACGCGAGGTTCCGGGCCATGCCGAGGCCCATCGTGCCGAGACCGGCAAATCCGGTGCGGAGGGAGGCGTTCGAATCCATGCCGCCAGTGTCGACGCCCTGTCGGAAGCCGTCAACGTTCGTTACCATTCCCCCATGACGCGGATGGGGGAGCGGTCGATCTATCCGGTGCTCGCCGTCCTGGCCTTCCTCGCCGCGGCGCTCGCCTACCTGCCCGCGGCGCGGGCGCTCCGCTACGCCACGATCTCCGTCTTCACGCGCCCCGCCGCGTGGCACTACGCCCTGCCGCTCGTCGTCCTCGTCGCGCTCCTGCACGAGGCCCTCGTCCGCGGCGCCCTCTACGGCGCGCTTCGCCGCCGGGTGCGGGCCGGGATGGGCGCGCCGCTGGCCGCTCTCGCCGGGATCGTCGTCCCCGTCGCCGCGCGCCTCTGGCTCTTTCCGTACCCGGCGGTCCCGTGGCCGCTCGTCGCGGGCCAGGCGATCGTCGCCGAGCTGCCGCTGTCGCTCGCCCTCTGCCTCCTCGCCCTCGGCACCGGCCGCTGGCTTCCCGGAGGCGTCGCCCTCGCCCTCCTCTGGACCGCCCGCATCGTCATCGTCCCGACCTTCCGCGGAAGCCCGTTGCCGACCCTCGAGATCCTCGCGGCGGTCCTCGCCGCGGCGGTCGTCGCGCTCGTCCTCCACAGGCCGCTCACGCCTCATCGCGAGGCGCTGGAGGGACTCTCGTGAAGGGTGAACCTCTCGTCCAGCTCGACCTCTTCTCCGACCCGCCGCTGACCCGCGAGGAGCTGCGCTCCGACCAGAAGTCGCTCCAGGCCCTCTACGACGCGCTCGCCGAGGGCTACCGCCTCCCGCCCGCGCGCGTGGAGCTCTCCTCGCGGCGCGCGACCGGGGGCGTCATCCAGTACGGCCCGCCGCACGTCATCCGCGTCTCGGCGCACATGTCGGCGGCCGACCGCCGCCAGACGCTCCTCCACGAGACGGCGCACGCCATCTGCCACGACCGCTGGGGCGTGGACGAGGGGCACTCCTCGCGCTTCTGGGAGATCGCCCGCGAGCTCGGCGTCACGCGCAAGAGCGCCCCCGAGACCGACCGCCTCGCGACGATCCGCGCCCGCAACGCCCGTTACACCTACCGCTGCCTCGGCTGCGCCGAGGAATGGACGCGGCGCAGCCCCTTCGGCCGCGCCCGCCTCTGTGCCTCCTGCGAAGGGAAGGGGCGCCCCTCGCGCCTGATCCTCGTCAGGCGGCCGAAGCGGGCCGCCAGGCTGAAACGCTGACGTGATCGGGCGCGTCCGGGCACACGGCTTCGCGCGGACGAGAATTCTTCGTTTCACCTGTTGTAGTTCCGGGCGTCTCGCGCAGCCTCGTGCATGGGGCTGCGCCTCTTCGCACGCGTTTCAACCGGTCTGCCCCAAGTGCCAGCACCGTCCCTCTCTCGAGGCTCCCTCGGATTGAGTACCCGGTTCCGGCCCATCGGCGACGCCCGCCTGACCCATTCGGCCGCGGACACCGAAGGGCGCGGAGTGTCGGCGCCGGCCGAACCCGTACTTCGTAACTCCTTCGTGATCAGTCGTTTGAAAATGTCACGGACGACTTCTTGCCAATCCGGACCGGTTCCGGGCCTGATTGGCGGAGCCCGCTCCACCCCGCGGGGCTCGCCGGAGCCGGTGCGCTGCGGCACCCCTCCTCTCAGGCCCGCCGCGCATATCGGCGTCGCAGTCGGTCAGGACGTCGTGGCAGCGGCTGCCCGTGCGGGAGGGGCCGGCGCCAGGATTCGGGAGGGACGATTCTGCGCCGTCTATCGCATCCCCGCCGAGAGGGGTCTTAGACGGCGCTCCCGGTCGTGTCTCTCCGCGCCCGCTTGTGGGGGTGTCGGATTAGATAGCTCCGAATGCTGTCTAAGACCATCGCCGCCTGATCGCAATAGACTGCCACCTCACGCCATTCGGCCTTTCTCCAGCCGTCTAATAAACGGTTAGGCAGCTCACGGTCGGACCACTCCTGCTTACGAGGTGCCAATGAAACCTCTCGGCCCAAGCCTTCTCGCTCTCTTGCTCACTCAGGCCCCCTGCGTCTTGGCTGACG
>Ga0209573_1002177_pt1 | contig 26280 bp, 20 predicted proteins | sample TNRBio252014_DNA_FD_185870 | JGI IMG/M metagenome (GOLD analysis project Ga0209573, IMG submission 185870) | Wastewater treatment Type I Accumulibacter community from EBPR Bioreactor in Madison, WI, USA - TNR Reactor_6/25/2014_ DNA (SPAdes)... | ecosystem: Engineered > Bioreactor > EBPR >... | reverse complement strand
GGTGGTTGGTCAGGACCAGCCCTTCGGCACTGACGACCGAGGCCGAGCAGCCCGTCGTCAGGCGCACCGCCGACAGCCGGATGTGATCCAGCCAGGCCTGGTCCAGATTGGTCCCCAGCTCGCGATTGACGCGGGCGATCGGGAAGTTGTCGAAGGTCCACATTCCCTCTTCGCGGGCCTGGGCGGCCGGGGCGATGGACAGGGCGGCGACGACGATGGCGGCCGAGGCGACGCCGGAGCTCAGACGACGGATCAACATGATGGGGGGTCCTCCACAAACTGTGGGACACGCCTAGACCATCAAACGGACTGAAACCAGAGCCCCCAAAAGGCGAAAAGCCCCGTCGCGTGGCCGCGGCGGGGCTTCGTCTGGATGGCGACAGAGGGGAGCTAGCCGCCCTGGCCGGTCTCCTCGGCGATGATTCTAGTCGCCTCGTCGATGGCGATGTCGGTGGCGATTTCGCCGCTCTGGATGCGGTCGGCCAGGGTCATCAGGGCTTCGGAGACTTCCGAGCCCCACTCGGCCTCCTCATCGACATGAAGCGTTCCGGCGCCGGCGATGATGGCCTCGTCCCACCGGCGGCGCACGACGGCCCAGTAGTCGGCGGTGGCGGTCCAATAGGCGTCGCCGGCGGCGACATTGTACTCATTGAACCGGGTGTAGGTGTTGACCCCGAACTCGTGGACGACCGTTTCCAGACCGTCGTCGCCCTGGCGGAGCTTGAAATTGTCCTGTTCGTGAACCCAGCCGGCCGGGGTCAGGACATGCCGGTTCAGGCCGTCATAGCGGTCATAGGGCGGGCTGCGGGTGGCGTCGCGACGGGCCAGGGGCCGCCAGGTCCGCGCTTCCCAGGAGGCGACGCCGTTGGCGTAGTCCCAGCGACCGACCCCGCCGTAGCGCGGGGAATCGTCCGTTTGCCAGACCGTCTGCGACCAGGCGCCGGCCCGGTCTGCATCGGCCACCTGGGTCAGGGCCCAGGTATCCGGCCCTGTGTAGGTCAGGACCGTTTGCGGCTCATAGGCCCAGTCCTGACGCCAGTGTTTGATGATCATCACCTCGCCGCCGTGTTCGGCCACCAGGGTGTGCTGCAGGCTGATGAAGGTGCCGGTGTCGGCGATCACCCGCACGATCTCATGGCCGCCGGAACGGGTCGGCTCGCGCGGCTCATAACCCTCGAGGAAGGCCGTGGTTTCGTCGAACTCGAAGCGCACGCGATAGTCGCCGGCCATGGCCAGGATCGACTGACGGTCCTGTTCGAAACGGGCGGCCTGGGAGGCTGCGACGGGCGTAGCGGTCTGGGCCAGGGCCGGCAGGGCGGCCCCGGCAATGACGGTTGTGGCGAGCGCCGAGGCGGCGAGTCTGAGGAGCATTGTCGAATTCCGTTCAGATGAAAGCGCGACTTAATAGCGATAGGTCAGCGACACCGCAAAATTGCGGCCCGGCTGGCTGTAGGCGTCCAGAACCGACGACAGACGGTCGACGCCACGGACGTCGGACCAGTTCCACCAGGTTTCGTCGGTCAGGTTGAAGACGCCGGCGCGCAGGGCGACGGCTTCGGTGACGTTCCAGTAGGCCGTGGCGTCCAGAACCTGCGTGCGTCCGCCGCCGAAGCAGGAGGTGCCGCAGGCCAGACCCATGCCATCGGTGTCCATGTCGCCGGCAATCGTCGCGATCAGCTGGCCGCCGAAGCGACCGGCCGGATCGTCATAGGAGGCGCCGCCAACGAACTTGATCGGATTGGCGGTGGGAAGGTCCAGCGCGACGCCGGCACGCTCCTGTTCACCATTCTGGAACGACAGGGCCATGTTGACGCCCCAGCCGCTTTCCCAGCGACCGTGAGCGCGAGCCTCAATACCGGAGACGGTGGCGGCGTCGACGTTGATGAACTGGAACACCGCCGGGTCGATCGGCGTATAGGAACCGGACACGACCTCCTGAAGGATGAAGTCGTCATATTCGCCGTGATAGACGGTGATGCCCGCCGACCAGCGACCACCGGCACCGTCCACGAAATCGCGGAAGCGCAAGCCGACCTCGAGGGTACGGCTGGTTTCCGGCTTCAGGTCGGGATTCGGCAGCGAGACATAGCCGAAGGCCAGGTTGGAGAAGCCGTTGTTCACCTGCGAAGGGGCCGGGGCCTTGAAGCCCATGGCGATGTTGGCGAACAGGCCGAGGTGATCGGTGAACCACCACATGGCACCGACCTTCGGAGAGATCTGGGAATCGCTCGAGCCTTCCGCCGGATAGGCATAGAGGGCATCGACCTCGGGCGACAGGTCGTACCAGTCGAGCCGCACCGCCGGGAACAGCGTCAGGTTCCCGCCCATCAGGGCGATCTCGTCCTGAACGAAGGCACCGGCCAGGGCGTAGTCGGTGTTCGGGAAGGTGCGGTTGGGGAAGGTCTCGCCGAACGGCGGCACGGTGCCGGTGCGGATCCCCTCCTGGCGGGTCATGGAATAGTCCGCCCCCCAGGTGAAGCGGTGCTCGACCGACCCCAGGCTGACGACACTGTCAAACTGGGCTGAAGCCCCGAACACCTCGTTGTCGAAGGTGTTGTCGCGCGTGCGGTCAGCGGCCGGGTTGCGGTCTTCAAAGGTGAACTGGCGGACGCTGGCGTCCTGCCAGTAGGTGGTGATCTGGGCCCCCTGGATGAGGCCTGTGCCGTCTTCGAAGATCCAGTCGGCGGCGACCCGGTCGCGGTCGGTGGTGTCGGTCCCGAGGATGTCGAGCGTGGCGGCGGTGACCCCGGACAGGATGTCGGATGACACCTCACGATCCAGGTGATCCCAGGTGAGGCGCAGGCGGTGTTGATCATTCACCTGATAGACGCCTCGCGCCATATAGGCGTTGGATCCGACCTCCTGTGGGTTGGCTGTGTCACGCAGCGAACCGATGACGTCGTTGTCGCCCTGGTTTTCCTGCTCGTGGCCGTCGCGGCGGGTGTAGGACAGCAGCCCTGAGAAGCGCCCGGTGCGCCCAGCCAGGATCAGGCCGTTGCTCCACTGGTCATTGGCCGAGGCATAGGCGGTGCGGGCGCGAAGACCGAAATCACGACCGTTGGAAAGGAACTCTTCCGGGTCCCGGGTCACGAAGCTGACCGCGCCTGCCAGACCGTCCGATCCGTACAGTGCCGACGTCGGGCCCCGCACGATCTCGACGCGCGACAGCAGGTCCAGATCGACGAAGTCGCCCCGGCCGTAGAGCGAGGGGCCAAAGGTGTAGGCGTCGGGTACGCGCACGCCATCGGTCTGAATCAGGACCCGGTTGCCTTCCAGGCCGCGGATGTTGAACCCGGAGTTGCCATCGCGTCCGGTGCTTCCGAAGGCGGCCCCGAAGCGGGCCGGGCTGGTCGGGACTTCGACGCCCGGTTCCCAGCGGACCAGATCCTTGATGTCATCGACCAGATTGTCCTCGATCTCCTGCTCGGTGACCACCGAAACGGTCGCCGGCACCTCATCGACCTGTTGCACCGAGCGTGTCGCGGTGACGGTGATCTCGCCCAGATAGGTCGGCTCATCCTCGCCGGAGAAGGGCTGGGCGGCGGTGGCCCCGGCGGACAGCACGGCGAGGCCGGCGACGGACGACAGGAGGAAAGTACGCATGAAGGACGGCCCCGATGGATAGAACAGGGCCGCGATCTACTGCGAATTAATCGCAATAGCAACGCGATTGAGAGTCGTTCTTAATGTGTGGCGGTCGAGACACAGGCGGTATTTGCCCGGCGCGGGCTCGGCGCGGGCTCGGCGCGGGCTCGGCGCGGGCTCGGCGCGGGCCCGGTGCGGCTACTCCTCCAGCTCGTCGGCCAGGCGGCCCATGTCATAGACCTGGCGCAGGGCCGCCGTGATGGCCTGGGCGGTGACGCTGACGCTGCGGTTGACCGCCGGGTCGTAGCCGAAGGCGTTGCGTTGACCCAGGAAGGTCGAGTCGAAATTGGCCCCGATCACCTCGCCGTCGGCGTTGATCGCCGGTGATCCCGAGTTGCCGCCGATGGTGTCGGTCGACACCGCCATGTCGAAGCGGGTGTCCATGTCCAGCTCCGTGCGCGCCGCCTGCCAGCGCGGCGCGATCTCGAACGGTGGAGCCCCGGTAGCGCGGTCATAGAGGCCTGCGAAGGTGGTGAAGGGCGCGACCGTGCGGCCGTCATAGGTCCAGCCCTCGATCCGTCCAAAGGTCAGGCGCGGGGTGCCCGTGGCATCGGGATACAGGCTGTCGCCATAGGCGGCGAAGCGGGCCGATGCCAGCCGCTCGGCGGCGCGATCGGTCGGCCCTTCGACCCGCTCTTCCCAGTCGGCCCGGCTGTCGCGGGCGATGCCGTCGATGGCCAGGACGAACTGGATCAGCGGGTCGTCAGAGGCCTCGATGGCGGCCAGGCCGCCGTCCCACAGGGCCGTTCGCACTGCCGGATCGGCCAGGGTGGTGCCGGCCATCAGGCGTGCCGCCATCTGTTCGGGGTTTTCATTGCCCAGCAGCGAGCGGATGCGCGGGTCGTCGACCGTGAGGATCTCGCGGGTCTTGGACAGCCACCATTCCAGCTGAATCTCGTTCAGCTCGGGATAGGTCGGGGTGTCGGCCAGGGTCTGGCGGCGGCGTAGCGGCAGGCGGCTGTCGGCATATTCAACCAGCCGCTCGGCCGGTGGGGTTTCGCGTTCGCGCGCCGCCCGCACCAGACTGCGTGCCCAGGTGAACAGCTGCGAACCGCCGCCGGCCCGCGTCTCCAGAAAGAAATAGGCGGGGTACAGTTCGGCATAGTCGTCCTGCAGGGCTTCGATCTCGCCCCAGGGGTCGCCGATCCGTTCGGCCAGGGCGGGATCCGCCGCGACGCGGGCGCGCAGTTCGGCCTCGCCTTCGGCCCGCCGGGCCATGAAATCGGCATCGATCAGGGCGCGGGCCTGGCCGCGGCCGCGCTTGTAGCTGTTCTCGATTGAGCCCAGCGTCGAGGAGGCGATGAATTCGTTCTCAGCATTTTCAGATCCGAACCGCAGCAGGCGTCCGCGCAGCTCCGAGCGCGTCAGCTGATCCAGCGGCAGGATGACGTCGCGCACCGTCTGGAGCTGGCTCATGGTCAACAGGCGCTGGGTCGAACCGGGGCTGCCCGAAATCACCACCAGTTCACCGGCCTCGGGTGGGCCGGCATCCCAACCCAGGTGACCCGGCGTCGCCATGGGCCGACCGTCGGCATAAAGACGCAGGAAGGCGGCATCGAGCGAGAAGCGCGGGAAGTTGAAGTTGTCCAGATCACCGCCGAACGACCCGGCAGCTTCTTCCGGCGCGAAGGCCAGGCGCACATCCTCATATTTGCGATAGGTGTAGAGCTTGAACTGGCCGCCGCGATACAGGCTGACGACCTGACAGCGCAGCTCTGGCCGGTCAGCACAGGCTTCGGTTTCGATCTGGCCGATCATGGCGTCGCGGGCCTGGGTGAAGGCGCGGCCTTCCAGCCCCTCCCCGGCGGCACGGACCCGGTCGGTGACGTCGGCAATACCTTCGAGAATCTCGGCCTGCATTCCCTCGCAGCGACGTTCGTCCTCGCGCGTGGCCGGCAGGAAACCCGTCTGGGCATACTGGTTGTCGGCCGTCGACAGGTTCTGGACGCAGGCCTCAACGCAGTGGTTGTTGGTCAGGACCAGTCCTTCGCCCGAGACGATGGAAGCCGAGCATCCGGTCGACAGGCGCACGGACGCCAGCCGCACCCTGTCCAGCCAGGCCTGATCAATATTGACGCCGTAGGTCTGGTTGACCCGTGCCAGGGGGAAGTTGTCATAGGTCCACATCCCTTCCTCGGCGGCGGCGGCGGCGGTGGTGGCCGTCAGGGACAGGATCGAGGCGGCGGCGAGCAGGGCGGGACGCATGGGAAACTCCGGTCACGTTGTCCTGTGACCCTAGACGTCCCAATCGGCGTGGCCAAGCCGCCGCGGTCAGGCCTCGCCGGCGGCCAGGGCTTCGCGGAAGGAGCCGCCGCTGGAGCTGATGACGTCGTCGACGACCCAGGCGTCGTTAACGAACTTGAGGTTCAGGGTGACGGGCGCGCGGCGGTCGCCACCCTGAACCTGGACCACCACCGTGGCGGTGTTGGGATCGCTCAGGGTCGCAACGATCTCGCCGGCGCTCATGCCGATCGGGTCCTGACATTCGCAGAAGGGGTCGGCCGAGATGGCCCCGGGGTCGCGCGCCCAGGCCGCCTGGATGTCGGCCCAGGCCTCCGGCGTCCACAGCCTGGCCTGGTCTTCAGCCAGGGGGCTGAATTCGTCCTCGAAGATGGCGGTGTAGAGTTCGCGGGCAAAGGTCTCGGGGCCGACTTCCGGCCGGGCCGCGGGTTCGAGGTCCGGGCCAGTCGCCTGGGCGGCAGGTTCGGCCGGGGCTTCCGTGACGGCGGGGGTATCGCCCTGGGCCGTGGGGTCACAGGCCGTCAAAGCCAGGACAGCAGCGGTCGCAAGCAGGACAAGACGCATGTTCAGTTCCTCCACTTCAAGTTGCCGCACCTTAGTCTCCAGATCGACGTTCGGCCAGAAAATCGGTTGGCCGGGCACTGGCCGAGGGCGGGTCTGCTCTGCTAGACCGCCAACACCATGACCGCGCGCCTGTTTCGCCTGATTTCGATTAGCCGCCCGGCGTAGCGCCGCAGGGGCCTGGCTCCCGCGCACGCCGGGATCGAGACACGCGAACGATCAACGACACGAGACGAGCTTCCATGGCCGACGCCACCCTGACCGATCCTGCCGCCACCCGCGATTATCGCGATACCGTCTTCCTGCCCGAGACGCCGTTTCCCATGCGCGGCGGCCTGCCGCAGAAAGAACCGCTGATCCTGGAGCAGTGGGGCGATCTCTATTCGACCCTGAGGCGGATCCGTCAGGACCAGGGCGCGCCCCTGTTCGTGCTGCACGATGGGCCGCCCTACGCCAATGGCGACATCCACATCGGCCACGCCCTGAACAAGACGCTGAAAGATTTCGTGGTCCGGTCGCGGTTCCTGCTGGGCTATGACGTCGACTATGTCCCAGGCTGGGACTGCCACGGCCTGCCGATCGAGTGGAAGATCGAGGAGCGGTTCCGCAGCCAGGGCAAGCGCAAGGACGAGGTTTCCAAGGCCGCTTTCCGGGCCGCCTGCCGCGAATATGCCGCCGGCTGGATCGACGTTCAGCGCGATCAGTTCAAACGCCTGGGCGTCGTCGGCGACTGGGACCATCGCTATGCGACGATGGACTATGCCTCAGAGGCGGCCATCGTCGGCGAGTTCCACAAGTTCAAGACCACCGGCCAACTCTATCGCGGCTCCAAGCCGGTGATGTGGTCGCCGGTCGAACGCACGGCCCTGGCCGAGGCCGAGATCGAATACCACGACCACGTTTCGCCGACCGTCTGGGTGAAATTCCCGGTTACGGCCATGACCGACGATCACCCCGATGACCTCTTGTCCTTCCAGGCGACGACGCCGGCGGTGGTGATCTGGACGACCACGCCTTGGACCCTGCCGGCCAACCGGGCCATCGCCTATGGGCCTGAGATCGCCTACGGCCTCTATGAAGTGACCGGCGTCGAGACGGGACTTGAGTTCCAGCCCTGGGTCAAGGCCGGCGACCGGCTGATCCTGGCCGACAAGCTGGCTGAAGATGTTCTCAGGGCAGCCAAGGCGGCGTCCTGGACCCGCGTCTATGACATCAATCCGGCCGGGCTGGAGGTCGCCCATCCGCTGGCCGAGCTGGATCTCGGCTATGGCTTCAATGTGCCGCTGCTGGACGGGGATCATGTCACCGACGATGCCGGCACCGGCTTCGTCCACACCGCACCCGGCCACGGGGCTGACGACTTCGAGGTGTGGAAGGCTCACGGCCATCACGAGGTGCCGGAAACCGTCGATCCCGACGGAGCCTACTATCCGCATGTACCTCTGTTCGCAGGGCTCAAGGTGCTGGAGACCGAGGGCAAGAAGACCGGCAAGTTCGGACCGGCCAACGGCGCGGTCATGGACCGGCTGATCGAGGCTGGCAATCTGTTGGCGCGCGGGCGGCTGGAGCATTCCTATCCGCACTCCTGGCGCTCCAAGGCCCCCGTCATCTTCCGCAACACCCCGCAGTGGTTCATCAGGCTGGACAAGGGGCTGGATGACGGCGGTACCCTGCGCGAGCGCGCGCTGAAGTCCATCGACGACACCACCTTCTTCCCGGAAGCCGGCCGCAATCGCATCCGCGCCATGGTCGAAGGCCGACCCGACTGGCTGATCAGCCGCCAGCGTGCCTGGGGCACGCCGCTGGCCATGTATGTCGACAAGCACACCGGCCATCCGCTGAACGACCCGGAAGTCGACGCGCGCATCCTCAAGGCCATCGAGGCGGGCGGGGCCGATGCCTGGTTCGGCACGCCGGATACCGAGTTTCTGGGCCTGTATGACCCCGACACCTACGAAAAGGTCGAGGACATTCTGGATGTCTGGTTCGATTCCGGTTCGACCCACGTCTTTACGCTGGAGGGGCGCAAGCACACCGCCTGGCCGGCGGACCTGTATCTGGAAGGCTCCGACCAGCATCGCGGCTGGTTCCAGGCGTCGTTGCTGGAAGGCTGCGGTACCCGTGGCCGCGCCCCGTTCAAGGCGCTTCTGACCCATGGCTTCACCCTGGATCAGAACGGCGAGAAGATGTCCAAATCGCGGGGCAACACCACCGACCCGGCGACCGTGATCAAGGAGAGCGGGGCCGATATCCTCAGGCTCTGGGTGGCCATGGCCGACTATGCCGAGGACCAGAGGATCGGCAAGGAGATCCTCCAGACCACGGTGGATGCCTATCGCAAGCTGAGGAACACGGTCCGCTATCTGCTCGGGGCCCTGAACGGCTTCACCGACGAAGAACGCCTGCCGCTCGACCAGATGCCGCCGCTGGAACGCTATATCCTGCACCGGCTGTGGGAGCTGGATGGCCAGGTCCGCGCCGCCTATGAAACCTATCGGTTCCAGGATGTGATCCGCCCGGTGCTGGATTTCTGCTCGGGCGATCTGTCGGCGCTGTATTTCGATATCCGCAAGGACAGCCTGTATTGCGACCGGCCCGATTCCATCCGCAGGCGCGCGTGTCGCACGGTGATGGACGCGGTCTTTGCCCGGTTGACGGCCTGGCTGGCCCCCTTGACGCCCTTCACGATGGAGGAGGCGTGGTCGACGCGCTTCCCCGAGGACGGCACCAACTGCGCCCGCATCATTCCCGACACGCCGGCGCAATGGCGCAATGACGCCGAGGCCGCGCGCTGGGCAGCGGTCGAAACGGTGCTGGAGGTCGTCAACGAGGCGCTTGAGGCCGCGCGTCGCGACAAGATCATCGGTGGGGCGCTGGACGCCTGGCCGACCGTGACCGGACCGGCCTCTGCCTTCGCCCCGTTCGAAGGCCTGGATGCCGCCGAGATCTTCCGCACCTCCGGGGCCGACCTTGTCGAGAGCGGCGACGCCGTGACGGTTCAGGTGGGGATCGCCGACCATGCCAAATGCGCCCGCTCGTGGCGGCGCGTGCCGGATGTGGGCTCGGACCCGGACTACCCGGACCTGTCGGCCCGCGACGCCGATGCCGTGCGCTGGCTGGACGCGCGGGCCGCCTAGCGTCTCCCTGTCACCCCGGCTCTGCGCCGCCAGGGCGGCTTGGCCGGGATGACAGGATCTCGAATGACTAGGCGCGGACCGCCCGTTCGGCCTCGACGCCGAGGGCCGTCAGGGCGCTGGCGGCGATACCCTCGGCATTGAGGCCGGCCAGGGCATACATGGCCTCGGGCTTGTCGTGGTCCTGGAAGATGTCCGGCAGTGTCAGGGTGCGGACCTTCAGGCCCCGGTCCAGCGCGCCCTTGTCGGCCAGCAGATGCAGGACAAAGGCCCCAAAGCCGCCGATGGACCCCTCTTCAATCGTGATCAGGGCCTCGTGTTCGCGGGCCAGGCGCAGGATCATCTCCTCGTCGAGCGGCTTGGCGAAGCGGGCGTCTGCCACCGTCGTCGAGATGCCACGCGCGGCCAGCAGATCGGCGGCCTTGAGCGTTTCGGCCAGGCGCGTACCCAGGCTGAGCAGGGCGACGGTCGTGCCTTCGCGCACGATCCGGCCCCGGCCGATCTCGAGCGGAGCCGCCAGTTCGGGAATCTCGACGCCCTCGCCGTCGCCACGCGGATAGCGGAAGGCCGAGGGCCGGTCGTCGATGGCCAGGCTGGTCGAGATCATCGCCGCCAGCTCGGCCTCGTCGGCAGCGGCCATCAGCACCATGCCGGGCAGGGCCCCCAGATAGCCGATGTCGAAGGTGCCGGCGTGGGTGCAGCCATCGGCGCCGACCAGTCCGGCCCGGTCGATGGCGAAGCGCACCGGCAGGGACTGGATCGCCACATCGTGGACGACCTGGTCGTAGCCGCGCTGAAGGAAGGTCGAATAGATGGCGCAGACCGGCTTGAGGCCTCCCGCCGCCAGGCCGGCGGCAAAGGTGACGGCGTGCTGTTCGGCGATGCCGACGTCATAGGTGCGGTCTGGAAACGCCTGGCCGAACAGGTCCAGCCCCGTGCCTGACGGCATGGCGGCGGTGACGGCGACAATCTTGGTGTCGAGACGCGCGTGCTTGACCAGTTCGGTGCCGAACACCTTGGTATAGCTGGGCGCATTGGAGGGGGCCTTGTGCTGGGCCCCGGAGACGACGTCGAACTTGACGACGCCGTGGTACTTGTCGGCCGAGTTCTCGGCCGGGCCATAGCCCTTGCCCTTTTTCGTCACGACATGGACCAGCACCGGTCGGTCGGTGATGTCGGCAGCGTTCTTCAGGATCGGGACCAGGGCCTCCATGTCGTGGCCGTCGACCGGACCGACATAGTAGAAGCCCAGCTCTTCAAAGAAGGTGCCCCCGGTGACCATGCCGCGGGCGTATTCCTCAGCCTTGCGCGCGGCTTTCTGGAGCGGCTCGGGCAGGACGCCGGCGACCTTCTTGCCGACCTTGCGCATCGAGCGATAGGTCCCACCCGAGACCAGCCCGGCCAGATAGGCGCTCATGCCCCCGACCGGTGGCGCGATGGACATGTCGTTGTCGTTCAGGATCACCATCAACTGGCCGGTAGTTTCGGCGGCGTTGTTCATGGCCTCATAGGCCATGCCGGCCGACATGGAGCCGTCGCCGATGACGGCCACGACCTTGTCGTTGGTCCGGGCCTTGTCACGGGCGACGCAGAAACCCAGCGCCGCCGAGATCGAGGTGGCCGCATGGGCCGCGCCGAAGGGGTCGTAGTCGCTCTCGGCGCGTTTGGTGAAGCCCGACAGGCCGCCGCCCTGACGCAGGGTGCGAATGCGGTCGCGCCGCCCGGTCAGGACCTTGTGCGGATAGGCCTGATGGCCAACGTCCCAGATCAGGATGTCGTCCGGGGTCCTAAACACATGGTGCAGGGCCACCGTCAGCTCGATGACCCCCAGGGCCGAACCCAGATGCCCGCCGGTCACCGATACGGCGTCGATGACCTCGGAGCGAAGTTCGTCGGCCAGCTGGCTGAGTTGCGGAATTGACAGGCCGCGTGTGTCGGCGGGCCAGGTGACGGTGTCCAGAAGAGGCGTATCAGGCATGGTCTTGAGGCTAGGGCCGCCTGATGAGACGGCGTCAAGCCTGACGATCTAGCACGAAATCCAGGCTGGCCTTCAGGGATTCCGCACGCGGGCCAAAAATCTCCAGCCGGGCCTTGGCCTGGTCGGTCAGATGCCGCACCCGATCTCGCGCGGCCTCGACACCCAGAAGCGTCACGAAATTGGCCTTGCCGCGTCCGGCATCCTTGCCGACGGCCTTGCCCAGGCGGGCCGGGTCGCCCTCGACGTCCAGCAGGTCGTCGGTGATCTGATAGACGAGGCCGAGGTCCTGGGCGAACCCGATCAGGGCATGGCGCTCGGCATCTCGGGCCCCGGCGATGACCGCTGGGATTTCAAAGGCATAACAGACCAGCGCCCCGGTCTTCATGCGCTGCATCCGCGCCACCTGGCCGAGGTCTTCGTCCAGGCCCAGAAGGTCGATCATCTGACCGCCGACCATGCCCTGGGCCCCCGAGGCATGGGCCAGGCGCACGACCAGCTCGGCCCGGACATCGGGGTCGTCATGGGTGTCGGGGTGGGCCAGGATCTCGAAGGCAAAGGCCTGAAGGGCGTCGCCGGCGAGGATGGCGGTGGCCTCATCATAGGCAATGTGCAGGGTCGGCCGCCCGCGCCGCAGGTCGTCGTCGTCCATGGCCGGCAGGTCGTCGTGGATCAGGCTGTAGGTATGGATACACTCCAGCGCACAGGCCGCCCGCAGCACCGCCCGCTCATCGACGTCGAACAGCCGGGCCGCCTCAAGCGCGAAAAAGGGCCGGATACGTTTGCCCGGCCCGAGGGCGGCGTAACGCATGGCCTCCACCACCCGGGCCTCCGGCCCGTCAGCCCGCGGCAACAGTTCGTCCAGGGCCACGGTGACCAGGTCGGCCGCCTCAGCCAGGCGTCCCGCCGCACTGGGAAGGAGGGTGTCTGCGCTCAAAAGAGTCTCCCGCCGATGGGGGCGTCACGATCGACACCGACCAGCACGACCTTGCCGGCCTCATCCGGGAAGCCGAGCGTCAGCACCTCCGACATCACCGGGCCGATCTGGCGCGGTGGGAAATTCACCACCGCGGCCACCTTGCGTCCGACCAACTGATCCAGTGTGTAGTGTTCGGTGATCTGGGCCGAGGACCGCTTCACACCGATCTGGGGGCCGAAATCGATCCTGAGCTTGAAGGCCGGCTTGCGGGCCTCGGGAAAGGTCTCGGCCTCGACGATGACGCCCAGCCGCACATCGACCTTCATGAAGTCGTCGAAACCGATGGTGGGGGTCGCCCGGTCACTCATTTGAAGTCAGCCGGCTCGGCCCGGCCGGCCGTTCCATCCTGGCCGACGACGATCTGCTCGACGCGCAGGCGCGCGGCCTCCAGCCGGGCCTGACAGTGGGCCTTCAGCGCCGCGCCGCGCTGATACAGGTCGATGGCCTCCTCCAGCGGGGCCTCGCCGTGCTCGAGCCGGTCGACGATGGATTCGAGTTCCTTCAGCGCCGCCTCAAACGAAAGGTCGGCCACGCTCTGGGTCGGATCGGCTTTGATGTTGGTCATGGCGCGGACCCTAGAGTTCCCCCGTCAGGAGAGCAACGGGCAGCCGCGACAGATCACCATTGACGCGCCATGTACTTTGCAACATAAAGTGCTTCATCGTCATTAAAGCAGGAAGGAGATCGGCGATGAAAACCAAGTGGGTGGCCCTGGGGGCCCTTTTGATGGCTCTGGTCGGGGCCGGCGCGGCCCAGGCGGGCGATGTGACCGTCACCCTGACGGGCGTTCAGGCGCGCGGCGGACAGCTGCTGATCTCGCTGCAGACCCGCGAGCAGTTCATGCAACCTACGGGCCTGGGCGAGATCGTCCAGAACCCGACAGCCGGAACGACCACCGTCACCTTCCGTGATGTGCCGGCGGGCGACTATGCCGTCTCGGTCCTCCACGACCAGAACGGCGACGGCCAGATGCAGGTGTCCGAGATCGGCATCCCGACCGAGGGCTGGGCGATGAGCCACGGTGCCGAGCTGCGCGGTCCGCCGACCTTCGCCCAGGTCAAGGTCGCGATCCCGGCCGCTGGAGCGGCCCTGACCGAGCCGATGTTCTACTGGGACGGTCGCATCCCCGGCCAGTAGCTCACGAACCGGCCTTCAGACGGTCGATCAGGGCGGCGGTGGAGGGATCATGTGATCCGCCGCCGCCGCTTTCCAATTCGGCGCCTATGGTCCTGGCCAGGACCTTGCCCAGCTCGACGCCCCACTGATCAAAGCTGTTCAGACCCCAGATCACGCCCTCAACGAAGGTCTTGTGTTCAAAGAGCGCGATTAAGGCCCCCAGACTCTCGGGGGTCAGGGCCTCCAGCACGATCATCGATGACGGCCGGTCGCCCGGAAACGCCCTCTGCGGAGCCAGGATGTCGGCGTCGGCTTCCGACAGGCCCGAGGCGATCAGATCGGCCCTGGCCTCGGCCTCAGACTTGCCGACCATCAGGGCCTCGGCCTGGGCCAGGGCGTTGGCGTTCAGCGCGACCTGGGTGGTTTCGCCCTCGGGATTGCGGGCGACCACGATGAAATCGACCGGAATGACGGCCGAGCCCTGGTGCAGCAGCTGGAAATAGGCGTGCTGGGCATTGGTGCCGGGCTCTCCGAACACGACCGGACAGGTCGCTCCGGCCACCGCGCGACCGTCCTTGCCGACCTGCTTGCCGTTGGATTCCATCTCCAGCTGCTGGAGGAAGGAGGGCAATAGCCTCAGTCGATGCGAATAGGGCACGACCGACCGGGCGGCGCGCCCGGCCGCGACATTGAAGACCTCGGCCAGGGCCATCAGGACCGGCGCATTGCGGTCCAGTTGCGCTGTCTGGAAATGCCGGTCCATGGCGCGCGACCCGGACAACAGGCGTTCAAACGCACCCCAGCCCAGGCCGATGGCCAGGCTGGTGCCAACCGCCGACCACAGGGAAAACCGTCCGCCGACCCAGTCGGCAAAGCCCAGGACCTCGCCACAGCCGAAGGCCGTCGCCTTGTCCGGTGCCGCCGAGACCCCGATCAGATGCGCGGGCAAGCCGGCGTCGCCGACCGCCGCCCTCAACCAGTCCCGCGCCCGTTCGGCATTGGCGAGCGTTTCCAGGGTGGTGAACGTCTTGGAGACGACGATGACCAGGGTCCGGGCCGGGTCCAGTCCGTTCAGAGCCTCGGCCAGGTCCGAGCCGTCGATATTGGACACGAACCTCAGCTCAATGGGTGGATCGAGCGGCTTCAGCGCCGCCCAGACCATGCGCGGCCCCAGGTCCGAGCCGCCGATGCCGATATGGATGATGGTCGTGATCGCGCCCCCGTCGGCCGCCGTTCGGGTCCCGTCTCGAACCCCATCGGCCAGAGCCTTCATCGCCGCGCGTGCGGTTTCCACCTCACCGGACACGGGCGTGCCCTGGGCCTGAAAGCCGGCCCCGTCCTCTGCCCGCAAGGCCGCATGCAGCACGGCCCGGCCTTCCGAGACATTGATGGCCTCGCCGGCCAACATGCGGTCGCGCGAGGCTTGGACGCCGGCGGCGCGGGCCAGCTCCAGCGCGGCCTCAAAACCCTCCAGGCTCCAGCTCTGTTTGGATAGGTCCAGATAGAGCCCCGCCGCCTCCAGCGTCAGCCGGTCCAGCCGGTCCGGCTCGGCCTCGAATCGTCGCCGAATCGCGCCTGTGGCGTCGCGCTCTGCGAGGCGGGTCAAACGGTCGCGGGCGGCGTCAAGGCTCATGAAATCAAGGTCTCGTTAACCGTTTCAGGCGCAGGTCTTAACCGACCTCCTAGCGCAAGGAGACGCTCATGTCCTGTGGTCTTGCCGTCGCCGCCATCCTTCTGATGAGCGACCCTGCCGTTACCGCCCCACCCGTCGTCCCGCCAAATGCCCTGGCGCAAGAGCCGATGTATGCGGACATCATCTCCCGGTCCCAGGCCCTGAAGGCCGTGGTCGAGGGCTGGATCACCTCGGATGCCGCCCAGGATTCCGGCTTTGCCGGGCGGCCTGACTTCGTGGCCTTCCGCGAGGCCGCGACCCAGCTGTCCGAGCGCGACATGGCCGGGCATCTGGACCTGCGTGCGCGGGGTACCGATGGCGATCTGAGGTGCATCCTTCGCGGGCTGTCCGAAGACCTGCCGCGCCGCGTCGAGGATGTCGCCGCCGCCACCACGCCCGCTACCCGTGGCGATGCCCTGGCCGAGCTCGGCTATCTGCTGAATGACAATATCGCCGTGATCGTGGCTCCGCCGGCCCCCCAGACGGGCGAGCCGCCGCACTAACGTCGGGCGGCGTTCTCCAGCGAGGCTACCACTCGCCCCTCGGTCAGAAGCTGGGGCAGCACCTCCGGTTCACCGCCGTCGGCCGGATAGACCAGATAGAGCGGCACGCCTGAGCGTCCGTGGCGCGCCAGTTCGACTGCAATCGCCGCATCGCGCCGGGTCCAGTCGGCCACCAGATAGACGGCCTCGGCCCGCTCCAGCGCCCTGGCGACGCGTCGCGATGACAGGGCCGTGGCCTCATTGGTCTTGCAGCTCAGGCACCAGTCAGCGGTGAAGTTGACCAGCACCGGCCGGCCCTCGCCGCGAAGGGCCGCCAGCCGGTCGGCCGACCAGGGTTTCGACGCCAGGTGTGATCCGGTTTCCGGTGGGGTGCGCGGGGCGGTCGCGGCCCAGGCCAGGCCGGCGGCCGCCGCCAGGATCAGGACGAGGATGGCGGCCCGGCCAGGCGGCTGGCGCCAGTTTTCGGCCCGGGCGATCTGACGCCGACCGAACAGCCACAGGGCCGCCATGAACGCCAGGACCGATCCCGCCAGGATCAGGGTCGGCTGGGCTCCGGCCTGCCGCCAGAAGACCCACGCCAGCCACAAGGCCGCGCCATACATCGGCAGGGCCAGGATCGCCTTGGTCCGGCCCAGCCACGGCCCCGGCTTGGGCAAGGCCCGCAGGAGCGCCGGCGAGGCGCTGATCAGCACATAGGGCAGGGCGAACCCCAGGCCGAGCGCGGCAAAGATCGTCAGGGCGGTGAGCGTGGCCTGGGTTGCAGCAAACCCCAGGGCCGCCGCCATGAAGGGCGCGGTACAGGGGGCGGCGACGGCGACGGCCAGGACGCCGGTGAGGGCGGATCGGACCTGGGGGCCGAGGGGGCCGTGCGGGGAGTCCAGCCGGGCTCCCGTCTCGGTTGCCAGGGCCTGGGCCGAGGTCCCGGCGTGGAAGACGCCGGACAGATTGAGCCCCGCCCCCAGCATGATCAGGCCCAGGCCCGCGACCACGACTGGTGACTGGAGCTGAAAGCCCCAGCCGATGGCCTCGCCGCCAGCCCTCAAGATTAGCAACAGGCCGGCCAGACCCAGAAAGGTCACCATCACCCCCATCAGGAAGGCGAGGCCGTCGGCCCGCGCCCTGGCCGGATCGGCCGCCGAGGCCGCCAGCGACGCGGCCTTCATCGACAGGACGGGAAAGACGCAGGGCATGATGTTGAGGATCAGGCCGCCGAGAAAGGCCCAGACCATGGCCTGGATCAGGCCGATGTCCGGTGTGGAGCCGCCCAGATCGCCGTTCAGCGGTGCCGGCGGGGCCGAGCCCAGGCCGTAGGACCCTTCGGGCGGGGGGCCGGGCTGGAGCGCCACCTGCCAGGCTCCGATCCGCGTCACCAGAATGCCGGCCACAGGCCCCGTCAGCGGTACCAGAGACTGGGCCGCCGGGGCCGACAGGATCAGGCCGCGCCGACCCCGCTCGATCCGCTGGACCGCCGCCTGGTCGATGACGCCCGGCCGATCCGGCAGGAAATAGGCTTCGTCGGCCTCCAACCCCTCCAACTCATCCCCGATGAAGGCGAAACTGACGACGCCGCCCGCCGTCGAGACGAAGCCTTCGATCGAGGAGCTTTGCGGGGCCGTCGCCAGGGCGCGGTCAATCTGCCCGCCCCAACGCGGGTCCAGCCCCGGCCGCCCGTCGCGGATCGGAAGTTCGACCGCCAGTTCGGCCGTCTCGGGAATGCACAGGGTGTCCGAACAGACGAAGAAGGTGGCCGTCAGGCGAATCGGGATCGACGTCCCCGGCCGTACGAAGGCGGGGACCGTCACCGCGACCGGCGTGATCACCCGGCCTTCATAGGCATAGCTGGAGAAGCGGTCCTGACCGGCCACGGTCAGGATGCGCGACGGCACCGGCCAGATCGGCGTTCCCACCTCGATGCCGGGGGCCGGTCGCCAGTCGAAATGGGTGGCCTGGCCGACGTCGCCGGGATTGATCCAGTAGGTGTGCCAGTCCGGGTCGATGTCCTGAACGACCGCCAGATAGACGGTCGAACCGGGGGCCGCCCATTGGGTCTGGCGCACCAGCTCAGCCTGCAGGTGGCCGGCGTGTACCGGCTGGGCGCTCGCGGGGGCCGGCACCATGACAATCAGGGCGACCAGAAGGGCCGCAAGGCGGGTCAGCATGGCGGAATGCAAAAGCCTATCCGGGGGCGCTCGACAAGCCGGTCTTTTGGCGGTCAATAGGGTCGCAAATAGGACGGAGCCGCCCATGACCCGAAATCGCCAGTGGATTCTGAAGACCCGGCCGGTCGGAGATCTCAAGGACGGCGACCTGGAGTTGGTCGAAACCACGGTGCCTGACCTTGGTGACGGCGAGGTCCTCATCCGCACCGTCTATCTGTCGCTGGACCCCACCAACCGCACCTGGATGAACGATTCCGAGGGCTATCTGCCGCCGGTGCAACTGGGCTCGGTGATGCGCGGCCTGTCGTTAGGCGTGGTCGAGCAGTCAAGATCAGACCGCTTTTCGGTGGGCGATGTGGTGACCACCGCCGCCGGGGGCTGGGCCGACTATGCGGCAGTTTCGGATGCGGCGGTGGGCAAGGTCCATCAGTTTCCGGGCCTGCCGCTGACGGCCAATATGTCGGTGCTGGGGATGACCGGCCTGACCGCCTATTTCGGCGTCGCCGATGTCCTGCAGCCTCAGGCCGGCGAGACGATGGTGATTTCGGCGGCGGCGGGCGCGGTCGGCTCCATCGCCGGCCAGGTCGCCAAACAGAAGGGTGCCCGCGTCATCGGCATCGCCGGTGGTCCGGCCAAGTGCGCCTGGCTGACCGATGAGCTCGGCTTCGATGCCGCCATCGACTACAAGAACGAGCGGGTGGGAGAGGCGCTGGATCGCCTGGCACCCGATGGCATTGAGATGAACTTCGAGAATGTCGGCGGCGACATCATGAACTCCGTCTGGAACCGGATGAAGGTGCATGGCCGCATCGCCGTCTGCGGCATGATCTCGGCCTATAATGCCACCAGCGCGCCGCGCCCGCCGAACCTGGCGCGGATCATCACGCATCGGTTGAAGATCCAGGGTTTCCTCGTGCTCGACTATCAGTCTCGGGCGCGAGAGATGGTCGCCGAGATGGGGCCGTGGCTGGCCGAGGGCCGCGTCAAGTGGAGGGTTCACATCGATGAGGGGCTGGAAGGCGCGGTCCAGTCACTGAACCGCTTGTTCACCGGCGCGCATGACGGCAAGCTGCTGGTGCGAGTCTCGGAGGAGCCGTGAGCGACGAATTCCTCGTCCATTTCGATGACCTTGAGGTCGGCCAGGTCGTGAACCTGGGCACCTGTGCGGTCGATGCCGACGCCGTTGCCGACTTCTCGCGCCGGTTTGCACCGGGCTGGGAGGCCTCGCAAGGCGCACCGGACGCCCTGGTCTATGCCTACTGGTCCAAGCTCGAGACCGAATCGGCCAAGCGTTGGGCGCGGTCGAAATCCCTGGCGGTCGATGCGCTTCGATTTTCGCGCACGCCTCCGGCGGGCGAGCTTCTGCGCGCACGCATGACCGTCATGGGCAAGGATCCGGTCGGCGATGAGCGCGGCGTCATCATCGCCCAGCAGGACCTGCTGGATGAGGCGGGCCGCCTGATCTTTTCCTGCCTGACCCGCGCGGTCTTCCTCCGGCGATGATACGAAAAACCCCGGCGAATCGGATCCGCCGGGGGCTGTCTCGATAGGCTGGACCTCGGATCCTAGGCGTTGGCGGCGGTCTGCAGGCGCGCGCCGCGTTCCATGGCCAGGGCGATCAGGCGATCCCAGCCCATGAGCGAGTTCATGTGGGCATAGATCTGGCCCAGGGCACCGTTGTCGCGCAGCTCGGCCAGCTTCTTGGCGCTCAGCTTGCCCAGCTTCTCTTCGGACACGGCCCAGTAGTCGGCGATCTTCTGCGGCTGGCCGGCCGACCCGTCGGGATTGCGCGGGGTGAAGTTGGTTTCGCGCGGATCCAGCAGGTCCAGCTCCTTGAGCAGGGCCATGAAGCTGGTCGTGCGCTGGCGTTCCGTCTCGAAGTCGTTGCAGAACTGCATGGCCTGGTTGGTGTATTCCGAAGGCTGGGTCCCCTCGAAGAACGGCACATCGAACGTCTCGCTGACGAAATCGGCACCGCGATCGATGCACAGGATCAGCCGGTCGGAACCCTGCTCATTGGCATAGACGAACGGATAGCGACGCACGAAGGCCGGCACATAGGAGTCGGGCCGGAAGTCGCCCTTGGCGTCGATGTGCAGGTTCTCGCCCTGGCGCAGGCCCAAGACCATCAGCGGGGTCTTTTCCTCGTCACCGACGAAGATGATCGGATAGGAGAGGGACGCCGGCGCGAACTCCGTCACCGTGGCCGGCACGATGTGGGTGCCCGACACGAAGGCATAGGGGTGTTCGACGCGCTTGATACCAAGCTTGCCGTGATGCTCAGGCGTAAGAGGTTCGGGGCTCTTGTAGAAGAGGACGTTGCCCGTCATCTGAGGGGCGAGCGGGGACTGTTCCATGAAACTTGGCTATCCGGCGGATTGAGAAAGGTGCGGGCTTCTAGCCCAGACCACCGGCCCGGGCAAACCTCTCGCGCGTCAGACGCGAGCTTCAGAAGCGATAGACGACACCCAGGCGCAGATTGCGACCCGGTGACGGGGCCAGGTCCTTGAGGAAGGAGGCGTGTTCGCGGACCTCCGCATCATTGAGGTTGCGGCCTTCGGCATAGACCAGCAGGCCCCCCTCGGGATCAGGTGACCAGGCCAGGAAGGCGTTCAGGGTCCGGTAGCCATCGGTCGGCAGTTCAAACGCCGCCACCCGGTCCTGGGCCCCGACCTCACGAAGCTCCAGGCGACCGCTCCAGGCGTCAAACTGCATCACCACGCGGGCCGTCGCCGACCAGGGCGGAATGCGGGCGGCCGGGCCCAGATCGGTGTCTCCGCGAACATGATCGCCGGCGGCCTCCAGCCTCAGGCTGCGACGGTCGCCCTCGTCCCACAGCCGCCAGGTCGCCTCGACCTCGAAGCCGGTGAAGCGGGCGTCGGTCTGGACGTAGGCGAAGACGGGCAGGTCATCGGCTTCGCCGCCGGTCGGGGCCAGGTCGATGAATCCGTCATAGCGGGCGTGGTACAGATGCAGGTCTGTCGAGACGGCCCCGAGGTCGACATGCAGCGTCCCCTCGATCGAATTCGCACGCTCCGACCTCAGATCCGGGTCGCCGACCTCATAGGCGCGGGTGGCCGCGTGGGGCCCGTCGGCGAACAGTTCGGCCTCGGTCGGGCCGCGGCCGCTGCTGGCAAGGCTGAGACCCACGAACCAGTCGCCATCGGGTCGATAGAAGAGGCCGAGCGAGGCCGAGACATTCTCGAAGCGGCGCTCTGCCACCAGGCTATCGAGACGGCGGTGATCGAAGCGCAGGCCGCCTTCGACGCCGACCCGGCCCCGGTCCAGCCGCTGGAGGACAAAGGCCCCGGCCTCGGTGATGCGGGTTCTGGGGACATAGGCCTCGTCGCCGATGGCGTCGAAATCGCGACGCAGCACCTGGGCACCGATCGCCCCCTGCCAACCGTTGATATTGGCCTGGACCAGTTCGACGCGGCCTTCCCAGCCATCCGACAGGAACCGGGTGCCGACCTCGTCGCCCTCGAGCTCGCCATGTTGATAATCGGCATAGCCGCCCGAGGCCCGGATCCGTGCAAATGGTCCGATGTCCAGGCCCCATTCACCGCGAAGATCATAGCGGGTCTGTTGCAGGCCGATGGTGACGGCAGCGTCGTCGTGCCCCTCGTGGGCGTGGCCGGGGACGCCATAGTCCGACTCCGTGCGCCGGACTGACAGGCCGACGAAGCCGTCCGCGCCGATCCAGCTCAGGCCGCCGCCATAGACGCTGACGTTGGAGAAGCTGTTCTCCAGGTCCCCGCCCTCCAGCGTCTCGAGCGTCTCGCCTTCGGCCTCGTGTAGGCGTCGGGATTCGGCCGGTTGCGGGATGGCATAGTCCCCGGCCTCGCGGCGTTGTCCCTCAAGACTGACGACAAGGGGGCCGACCGCGGCGGACAGGTGGGCAGAGGCGGCCCAGCCGCCGTCGACGCGGGTGGACTGGAGGCCGATGCGACCGTCCCGTCCGCCTTCGGGCGCAACGGACGCGATACGGTCGTCGATGACATTGACGACGCCGCCGATGGCCGTGCCGCCATAGGCCAGGGTGGACGGCCCGCGCAGAACCTCGATGCGGCTGGCGTCGGCGGGATCGGCGGCTACCTGATGGTCCGGCGACAGGCCCGAGGCGTCTATCAGGCCGACGCCATTGGACAGGACCAGCACGCGCGGCCCGGCCAGGCCGCGAATGACCGGGCGGCTGGCCCCGACGGCAAAGGCGGTGGTGCGGACCCCCGGCAGGCCGTTCAGGACATCGCCGAGTGTCGAGGGCGGGGCCGTCGCCAATTCGGTTTCGTCCAGCACCTCGAGGGCCAGGGTCGTGGCGCGGCGGGTCACGCCGTAGGGTGCCCCGGTGACGATGATATCGTCGAGGCGATCGCCGGCCTCGGCCGCCGGTGGGTCCTGGGCCAGGACGGCGGAGGACAGGGCCATCCAGCTGACGGCAGAGAACAGGACGAGCTTGCACATGGCCGAACGGAGCGTATCGGGAAACAGGGCTGGAATGTTATGAGATAACATCACAATCGGTCAAGCCTTGCCATCAGGGGCCGGCGGCCCTAGCTCCAGAGGATGGGATCGGATTGCGCCCACGATCATCACCTCCAGGGCGGCCTGGCCGAGCCGGAGCTGGCGCGCGCGCTCGACCACACCCAGACCGAGCTGGCCGCGCGCGGTGAACGGCTGACAGCGCCGCGCCGGCGTGTCCTGGAGCTGTTGCTGGCGACCGGCCAGCCGATCAAAGCCTATGATCTGATCGCGGATTTCGGCAATGATGGCCGCGCCGCCAAGCCGCCGACCGTCTATCGGGCCCTGGAATTCCTCGAGCGCACCGGTCTGGTGCATCGCATCGCCTCAATCTCGGCCTATGTCGCCTGTTCTCACGGTGACGCCGACCATGTTGCCGCCTTCCTGATCTGTGATTGCTGCGGCGAGACGCGCGAGTTGGCACCGCCGGACGTCGCACCTCTGCTCGGTTCGGCGGCGGGCGAGGGCTATCGCATCGGCCGGATCACGGTGGAGGCTCACGGGCTGTGCCCGGACTGTCAGGAGCCCGCCACCAACGCTTGATTAAGCCCTTGTCGGCAGAGTGGCTCGTTGAACCACGGGATGGGGGGCGGGTGGCGGTAACACTGATCAAATTGATCGACGATTCAGCGCTGAAGGCTGCGCTGGAGGCTCATGGCCGCTATCTGCGCCGAGAACCGGGCGGTCGCCGGCTCGGCCTGACCTACCACGACCTCAGCAACTGTAATCTGGAAGGGCTGGACCTCAGTGAGGCCGACCTGACCGGGGCCATTCTGAGTGGGGCCTCGGCGCGGGCCGCCCGGTTCGACCGGGCCATTCTCTATGGCGTTGATCTGCGTGATGCCGATCTGCGCAACACCAGCCTGGAGCGCACAGATCTGCGCGGGGCCTGTCTGCGCGGGGCCAATCTGGCCCAGGCGCGCATGGTGGGCTGTGACCTGCGCGAGGGCAATACGGCGTTGCAGGACCGCAAGGACGGCTACCGGCTGCTCAAGCATGAACGGCGGGCCGGCGATCTCGAGCGCGCCATCCTCACCGGAGCCGATCTCTCGGGCGCACAACTCAGCGAGATGGGCGGCGTGGCGGCGGACTTCCGCGATGCGGTCCTCGTCGGGGCCAGCCTGAACGGCGCGCGGATGCGAAATGCCCGGCTGGACGGGGCCGATCTGTCCAATTGCAACCTGGCCGGGACGGACTTCTCCGGGGCCAGCCTGAAGGGGGCCATCGTGGTCGGGGCAAACCTGTCCGCAGCCTCGACCAGCGGGGCCAATCTCGAAGGGCTCCTCAAGGCCCCGCCGCCGATTGTCTATATCGATGACCGGCCGCTGGCCGATCTCATTCGCGATCACCGCCTCTGGTGCGAGACCGGGGGCCTGAAGGGTGCCTTTTTCAGCGGTACAGAGGTCGATTTCCGCTCGCTGGGGACCCTGCGCGACGTCAGCCTGACGGCCCTGACCGCTCAGCGTGCCGTTTTCTACGGCATGGACATGACCGGGGCCGAGCTTCAGGGAGCCGACCTGACCGGGGCCGATCTGCGGGCGGTGTGCCTGCGTGGGGCCGATCTGAGAGGGGCCAAGCTGCGGGACGCCCAACTGACCCGCGCCGATCTTTCCCTGGCCAAGCTGGGGCCGCTGGATGTCGGGCAGGGCCGATTGGTGCGCGCCGACCTCAGCCGGGCCGACCTGCGCCAGGCCAATCTCTCGGGGGCCGATCTGACGCGGGCGCGTCTGATCGAGGCCGATCTCGACGGGGTTCAGATCCAGGGGGCCAATCTGACCCTGGCCGAATACGACCCGCTGACGCTCGACGCCGCCTAAAGCCAGCCCACGCCGACCGCCACCAGACCCAGGACGCCGACCCCGATCCGCCACCAGGCGAAGGGCGCGAAACCGTGCCGGGTTACGAAGTCGAGCATGGTCCTGACCACGAACAGGCCGCTGAGGAACGAGACGACGAAGGCGATGGCGATTGTTCCCATGAAATCGGCGTTGAGCAGGTCGCGGCTCTGCCAGAAATCAAGGGCGAAGGCCCCGACCATGGTCGGGATTGCCAGGAAGAACGAGAACTCGGCCGCCGAGCGCTTGTCGGCCCCGGCCAGCAGGCCGCCGACGATGGTGGCCCCGGATCGCGACATACCCGGAATGATCGCCAGGCACTGGAACAGGCCGATCAGCCCTGCCGTCCGGAACGAAAAGTGCATGGCGTCGTCCTCGCGCGGCGTCGGGGCCCGCCGCTCGACCACCAGCAGGGCAATGCCGCCCAGGATCAGGGTTGCAAACACCACCTGTACGTCGAACAGCACCGTCTTGATGAAATCGTGCAGGAGCAGGCCGACCACCGCCGACGGCAGAAAGGCGATCAGCACCGACAGGGCGAAGCGACGGGCCGACGGATCGGTCGAAAACAGCCCCAGCAGCACCTTCCACAGACGCTGGAAATAAAGGGCGACCACCGCCAGGATCGCGCCCAACTGAATCAGCACGATCAAGGTGTCCCACTTGGGATCGGTCAGGCCCAACATCTCCTTGGTGATCAGGAGATGGCCGGTCGAGGAGACGGGAATGAACTCCGTCAGGCCCTCGACGAGGCCCAGGATTACGGCTGCGAGCCAGTCGGGCATTGGGAGATCTTTCTGGTCGAATCAGGCGGCGTCGGAGCCGGTTCCGACATAGCGCAGCGTCGGCTGGAAGTGCGAGCTTGAACCGGTCTGTTCCATGGCGTGGGCCAGCCACCCGACACAGCGCCCCACCGACATGAGGGCGAAGGCGGCGTCGCGCGGCAGATCGAGGTTTCGGGTTGCCAGGCAGATCGCCATCGCCAGGCTGGGGGCGCGGCCCGTCATGGCCTCGCCGACATGGGCGATGTCGGCGAGTGGTTCGGACAGGTGTGCCGCCTCGATCAGGGCGCGCGCCCGGGGGTCGCCTCCGGGGTGGGGGCCGTCTTCGAAGCCGGGCAGGGCCTGGCCTTCCGCCAGCCGGGCCCGGCAGGCCGAGCGGGCATCGGTCTTGCGCGCCTCGATCACGAAATTATTGACCAGGGACAGCCGCCCGCCCAATTCTGGCCCGGAAAAAGCGGCCAGGCCCGACAGGGTCGAGGCCGCCAGCGACGCGCCGGCGTCGGCCGTCACCCGTGCGGCCAGGACCGCGGCATCCGCCTGGTGGTCGATCGACAGGATCATGGCCTGACGCAGGATCGGGGACGACACCTCCGTCAATTTCCAGGCTCGGGCCAGGCGTTGATGGATATGCAGGCGCGGCCCGGGGCCCGCGATGGCGTCGACGATCTCATTGAGGATAGAGGCGGCCTCGCGACGCAGCGACACCGGCGAGCGGCCGGAGGTCGGGCCGTCCTCGTCGGCCCGCCGGGCCAGACAGGCGAAGGCCCGGCTACGCGGGGTGCCGGGGAAGATGACGTCCACGCGCGGGCGCTGGTCGGCGAAGGGATCGTCGGCCGTGCCGCCCCAGACCAGCCGCGCAACCTGTTCCAGCGTGGCCGTCTGCGACAGGGCCACGGCATCCTGACCGCGAAAGCTGACGCCGTCGGCATCAACGGAGGTCAGGCCCGAGGTGATGGTGACGCCGGGAGCGCGTTCGACCTGGGGCCGCGCGACGCGGGGCGAGGACGGGTCCTTGAGCCTCAGCAGATCGGCTGTCGAATAGAGGCTTCGGCGGGAATGGCTCGGGTCGGGCCGAGCCTCCAGATGACCGCGACTGACATAGGCATAGAGCGTCTGGCTCTTGACCCCCAGCAGGGCTTCGGCCTCGGCCCGCCCGATCC
>Ga0209573_1002176_pt1 | contig 26286 bp, 10 predicted proteins | sample TNRBio252014_DNA_FD_185870 | JGI IMG/M metagenome (GOLD analysis project Ga0209573, IMG submission 185870) | Wastewater treatment Type I Accumulibacter community from EBPR Bioreactor in Madison, WI, USA - TNR Reactor_6/25/2014_ DNA (SPAdes)... | ecosystem: Engineered > Bioreactor > EBPR >... | reverse complement strand
GGGCCTGCCCGGGAAGGTGATCTGGCAGAGCTTCGCCGATGTGCGATCGTTCGGCTACGTGCGTAACCGCCTCGTCGAAGAAATCTTCGGCACCGACGCCATGGCGCTGCCCGACGAGAAGAAGTGGCCCATGCTGCTGCAGGCGCTGCGAAGCCAAGCGCTGCTGATCGTGTGGGACAACTTCGAGAGCGCCAGCGGCGCAGCCGATGCGGGCGTGGACAGCGCCCTGCCAGGCGAGGAGCGGCAAACGCTCAAGCAATTTCTGGAGCAGTTGCGAGAAAGCAAGACCAAGGTGCTCATCACCAGCCGCAGCGACGAGGCGTGGCTGGGCACCACGGCGTGCTACCGCATTGCGCTCGGCGGGCTGCAGGGCGAAGAGCGCCAGGCTCTGGCGCAGGCGATCCTGGCCGACCAAGGCCTGCACCTGGATGCCAAGGACGAGGACAGCGCTAAACTCATCGACTCCCTGGAAGGTCACCCGCTGATGATGCGTGCGATCCTGCCCAGGCTGGCTGGCACAAACGCCAGGCAACTGCGGCAGGACTTCGAGCAGTACGTGCCGCAGGCCGACAGCGACGACCCGGTGGAGCAGCGCCTGTATGCGACGCTACGCTACATCGAAGAGGGACTGCCCGCCGAGCTCAAGCCCCTGCTCTATCCGATCGGGCTGCACGAGGGATACATCCATGCGCACTTCTTGGTCCAGATGGCCGAGAAAGCGCAGCAAGCCTTCAGCGCCGAGCAGACTCAGCAGACACTGGAGCGGCTGGAGGCCGCCGGGCTGGTGCGGGCGCTGGGCAACGAGGCCTACGAGATGCACCCGGCACTGGCACGTTATGCCAGGCGCCAGGGGGCGAGACTGCTAGCGAGCGCCGCAGACGTGTCCGCGTGGGAAAGGGGGTTTGTGAGCATCATGGCTCATATAGCCGATTACTGCACGCCCAAGGATCTGCACGAGCAGCGACCGGCCTTCGACTTCTTCGGGGGCGGTTTCGAGCGTGCGCTCGGGATGGCACAGGGCGCGGGCGATCTCCGGGCCTACAGCGCCCTGATGGAAGCGCTGGCAACCTATGCTTTCAACCGGCACGACCTGCCGCTGGCGGGCAAGCGGTTCGAGGCGTACGCCCGAAGCTGCGAGCAATTGGCTCTCGAAGACAAGGTCGCTTCGTCCTACCACAAGCTCGGCATGGTGGCGCAGGAGCGGCGCGACTTCGAGGCGGCCGAGGCCTGGTACGGGAAGGCGCTGGAGATCGAGAAGCGTCAGGGCAATGAGCACGGCGCGGCGAACACCTTCCGCCAGCTTGGCAATCTTGCTCTGGCACGGTGGCACTTAGAGGCGGCTGAGGCCTGGTACAGCAAGGCGCTGCCGATCTTCGAGCGCCAGCGCGACGAGGACAGCGCGGCGAGCTGTTACCACCAGCTCGGCATGGTGGCGCAGGAGCGGCGCGACTTCGAGGCGGCCGAGGCCTGGTACGGGAAGGCGCTGGAGATCAAGAAGCGTCAGGGCAATGGGCACGGCACGGAGAACAGCTTCGGCCAGCTTGGCAACTTGGCCTTGGAGCGGCGCGACTTCGAGGCGGCCGAGGCTTGGTACCGCAAGTCGCTAGAGATCAAGGAGCGTCAGGGCAATGGGCACGGCGCGGCGAACAGCTGCGGCCAGCTTGGCAATCTTGCTCTGGCACGGGGGGACTTAAAGGCGGCCGAGGCCTGCTACAGCAAGGCGCTGCCGATCTTCGAGCGCCAGCGCGACGAGGACAGCGCGGCGAGCTGTTACCACCAGCTCGGCGTCGTGGCCCAGGAACGGCGCGACTTGGAAGCAGCCGAGGCTTGGTACCGCAAGTCGCTAGAGATCACGGAGCGTCAGCGCGACGAGGACAGCGCGGCAAACTGTTACCACCAGCTCGGCATCGTGGCCCAGGAAAGGCGCGACTTGGAAGTGGCCGAGGCCTGGCACCGCAAGGCGCTCGAGATCTACGAGCGCAAGGGCAATGAGCACAACGCGGCGAGCGGTTACCACGAGCTCGGACTGGTGGCTCGGGAGCGGCGCGACTTTGAGGCGGCCGAGGCTTGGTGCCGCAAGGCGCTGGAGATCTTTGAGCGTCAGGGCGACGAGCACAGAGCGGCGATTTCTAGGGACGCGCTTCGCCAAGCTACGGATGGAGCCAAGTTATGACCGACCGCGAGTCCAGAATCGAAGCACTCAGCAGCGATCAAGCCATCGCCTTGCTGCGGCGCTTCGTTCGAGCGATTGGTCGCGGTGTTGCGGCGCCAGCGTTGGCGTTGCCGCGGGCCGACTCCCTATTCAAGGCGCTATCGGTGTCTTCGGACACCGTCGATCGGCCATTGGACGGCGACTTGGCAAAGTCGGCGTTGCGAGTCGTCGCGAGTGACGAGCGATTCAGTGACGCCCTCTCGTCCATGCTTTCACAGGCGGACAAGATCCAGAGCTTTACCCGCGGCGCCACGTGCCTGGAAACGGCCGATGTCATGGCGGTGCTGGAAACCCAGCTTTCGCCGGAGAGCAACCATACCCGAGCAGCGGACGATGGCAGCGGAGAGGGTCGGCACACTCTGGTGCGCGGCCTCGCCCGGCAACTCGCGGCCTACGTCGGCTTCGAGCAGACTGGTCCGCAGTCGGACGCCGAGTATCGCGTCTGGTACGCGACGACCCGCAAGCCCCTCAACGCCAAGAACGCCGCCCTCGGTTTCGGCGTCGAGCGCGACGATAGCGTGCACTACGGCAATTGCCGGGTGTTCATCCCGCGCTCTCACAAGGTTGGCTCCCTCGGCTCGCCGTGGTGGAAGCGCCTGCTGACCTTCACCGACGATCGCTTGTGCATGCTGGCCGTCGAGACATTGAATACCGAGAGCTTCTGGCAGCAAGTTGGCGAGCAACTGACCCAATGCCCGGCAGACGACCGGGACGCCGTCGTCTTCATCCACGGCTTCAACGTCGACTTCCAGGAAGCCGCGCTGCGTGCCGCGCAGATTGGATTCGATCTCCAGATCAAGGGGGCGATGGCTTTCTACAGCTGGGCCTCGCGCGGCGACGTGGCAAGGTACCCCGCCGATGAGGCCGCAATCGAGTTGGACGAAGACCCGATCGCGGATTTTCTGTGCGACTTTGCGCTTCGCACGAGCGCCCGTCGGGTGCACGTGATCGCACACAGCATGGGCAACCGTGCCGTTCTGCGTGCCGTTCACAAGATCGCTCAGGAGGTCCGGCAGCGCGTCGGCGTGCACTTCGGGCAGATTATTCTTGCCGCCGCCGACGTCGATTCGCGCAAGTTCCTGCAGCTCTGCTCCGCCTATCCGAAGCTCGCGGAGCGAACGACGATGTACGTATCGACCCGCGATGCCGCCGTCGAGGCATCGCGATGGTTGCACGACTTCCCACGCGCGGGACTCATGCCGCCCGTCACCGTGGCGCCCGGCATCGACACGGTGAACGCCGTCAATACCGATCTGACCTTGCTCGGGCATGGCTACGTCGCCCAGGCACGCGAGGTCGTCTGCGACGTTCACGCGCTGATTAACAAGGGGGAGGCTCCGGAACGCCGCTTTGGCCTGCGTGCGATGAGCACCGACCGCGGCGAGCCGTATTGGTTGATCGGCGCGTAGTCGCAAGCGTCAATCGCTCGGTCATGAAATGACAACTTCAGATCGCCTGATCATCAGCCATCAACCGGTCGAATCCGGCTGCACCTTCAGTTTCGCAGTTCAGCGAGTAGATAATACAGGCGCGAAGGCGGCACCTGAAGTACAGCTGCAGGACCCGCTGGCGCTGGAGCTGCCGGGGAGCGAAGTGCGCCTCGGCGCTGAACTCGCCTGGTACCTGGAGAGCTACCTCGACTACCCGTACGGCCCCAACGAGATGCGTGCCGAGCGGGTGCAAACAGCCCTGCGAGCGTGGGGCCAAGAAACCTTCAATACCCTGCTCGGTCAGGGCCAGGCACGCGACTACTACCGCGATGCCACGCGCAACGGCCATGGGCAACTGCAACTGGTGATCGCCAGCGACGCGCCGCGTGTACTCTCCTGGCCGTGGGAGGCGCTGCACGACCCGCAGCTGGGCGATCTGGCGCAGCACTGCCGCATCGAGCGGCAACTCGACACCATCGCCGACCCGCTGCCCCTGCACAAAGGCCTGTCGCGCGAGCGGGTGGGCATCCTGCTGGTCACCGCGCGGCCGTACCAGGGCGACGTCGCCTACCGCAGCATTTCGCGCCCGCTGGTCGAACTCATCCACAGCGAAGGCCTGCCGGCCGAAGTGAAGGTACTACGCCCGCCCAGCTTCGAGCAGTTGCGCCGGGAACTGGAGGAGCATCGCGGCGCCTATCACATCGTGCACTTCGACGGCCATGGCGGCTTCGGCCAGATGGGCGCTGGCGGCGCCGACAAGTTCAAGGGTCCGCAAGGGCAGCTCGTCTTCGAGAAGGACGACGGCAGCCAGGAGGCTATCACCGGCGCGCAGTTGAGCCAGCTGCTGCGCGAGTACCGCATCCCGATTGCGGTGCTCAACGCCTGCCAGTCGGCGATGATCAACGAGCAGGCCGACGACGCCTTCGCCTCGGTGGCGACGGCGCTGCTGCGCGCCGGCGTGCGCAGCGTGGTGGCCATGGGCTACTCGCTGTACGTGAGCGGTGCCAGGCAATTCCTGCCGGCCTTCTACCGTCAGCTATTTCTCACCGGCAGCGTCGCCGACGCCACACGCGGCGGGCGCCAGGCGATGTTCCTGCATCCCCAGCGCCGCGGCGAGATCCAACTGCAGGACTGGCTAGTGCCGGTGCTCTACCAGCAAGACCCGCTGCAGCTGGAGTTTGCCAAGCAGCCAAGCACCCAGCAGCAGGCGCTGGCGCCGACGCCAAAACCGGAAAGCAAGATCCCGGAATCGGCGCGGGTCGAAGCGAGCGGCGCCCCGCACGGTGTGATCGGCCGCGACAGCGCCGTGCTCGAACTCGAGCGCGCCAGCCGCCGCGCACCGGCGGCGCTGCTGCTGCACGGCCTGGGCGGCGTGGGCAAGACGACGCTGGCGCGAGGCTACATCGAGTGGCTGGCACATACCCAGGGCCTGCCCGGGAAGGTGATCTGGCAGAGCTTCGCCGATGTGCGATCGTTCGGCTACGTGCGTAACCGCCTCGTCGAAGAAATCTTCGGCACCGACGCCATGGCGCTGCCCGACGAGAAGAAGTGGACCGCACTGCTGCAGGCACTGCGCAGCCAGGCGCTGCTGATCGTGTGGGACAACTTCGAGAGCGCTAGCGGCGCAGCCGATGCGGGCGTGGACAGCGCCCTGCCGCGCGAGGAGCGGCAAGCGCTCAAGCAGTTCCTGGAGCAGTTGCGAGAAAGCAAGACCAAGGTGCTCATCACCAGCCGCAGCGACGAGGCGTGGCTGGGAACCACGGCGTGCTACCGCATTGCGCTCGGCGGGCTGCAGGGCGAAGAGCGCCAGGCTCTGGCGCAGGCGATCCTGGCCGACCAGGGCCTGCACCTGGACGCCAAGGACGAGGACAGCGCTAAACTCATCGACTCTCTGAAAGGCCACCCGCTGATGATGCGGGCGATCCTGCCCAGGCTCGGCAGCATCAACGCGAAGCAACTGCGGCAGGACTTCGAACAGTACGTGCCGCAGGCCGACAGCGACGACCCGGTGGAGCAGCGCCTGTATGCGACGCTACGCTACATCGAAGAAGGACTGCCCGCCGACCTCAAACCATTGCTCTATCCAATCGGGCTGCACGAGGGCTATATTTACACGACCTTTTTAGCCGACATGGCCAAGGAAGCGCAGCTCCCCTTTACGACGGAACAAGCGCAGCAAGCGCTGGAGCGGCTGGAGGTGGCAGGGCTGGTGCGTAGGCTGGGCAAAAACGTCTACGAGATGCATCCGGCACTGGCACGCTATGCCAGGCACCAGGGAGCGCGGCTGTTGGCCGATGCGGAAGACGCGTCCGCGTGGGAGCAGGGGTTTGTGGCAATCATGGCGCAGCTGGCTGATCACTGCGCGCCCAAGGCGCTGCACGAGCAACGGCCGGTCTTCCACATCTACGGGGGCAGCTTCGAACGTGCGCTCGGGATGGCGCAGCGCGCGAGTGATCTCCAAGCCTACGGCGCACTGATGCAGGCGCTGGCGAACTATGCGCTCAACCGGCGCGACTTTCCGCTGGCGGCAATGCGATTCGAGGCATACGCCCGAAACTGCGAGCAACTGGGTCGGGAGGATCTGGCCGCTGCGCCATACCACCAGCTCGGCAGGGTCGCCCAGGAGCGGCGCAACTTAGCTATGGCCGAGGCCTGGTACTGCAAGGCGCTGGAGATCTTCGAGCGCCAGGGCAACGTCGAGAGCGCAGCGAGCTGCTACCACCAACTCGGCACAGTGGCCGCGGAGCGGCGCAAGTTCGAGACGGCGGAGAACTGGTACCGCAAGTCACTGGAGATCAAGGAGCATCAAGGCAACCATCAGGGCGCTGCGATGACCTACCACCAGCTCGGCATCGTGGCCCACGAGCGGCGCATCTTCGAGGCGGCCGACGCTTGGTACCGCAAGGCGCTGGAGATCTTCGAGCGCCAGCGCGACGAGCACGGCGCGGCGAGCACCTACCAGCAGCTCAGCAGGCTGGCCGAGGAACGGCTCAACGTCGAGGTGGTCGAGGAGGAGCGCAACTTCGAGGCGGCAGAGGCTTGGTGCCGCAAGGCGCTGGAGATCTTCGAGCGCCAGGGCAACGAACACGACGCGGCGAGCTGCTACGGCCAGCTTGGTAATTTGGCGTTAGCGCGGCCCAACCTCGATATGGCCGACGCCTGGTACCGTAAGGCGCTGGCGATCTTCGAGCGTCGGGGTAACGAACACGACACCGCGAACAGCTACCACAACCTCGGCAGGGTTGCCGAGGCGCGGCTTGACTTCGACGTGGCCGAGGTCTGGTACCACAAGTCGATGGGAATCGAGGAGCGCCAGGACAATGAACACGGCGCAGCGATCACCTACCACCGGCTCGGCAGAGTGGCACTGGCCCATAAGCCGCCCGACTTAGAGGCGGCCGATGCTTGGAACCGCAAGGCGCTGGAGATCTTTGAGCGCCATAACGATGAGCACAACGCGGCGATCTCCCGGGACGCGCTTCAGCGTCTGCAACAAATCGCCAAGTGCGACGACGAAGGGCCTGCCCAAACGCGAGCCTCTGGGTAGACACCGTCGGGTGGCGAGCCTGACGGCTCGTCTGTCGCTGGTTCCAGCCAGCGTGATCCGGCCGAGGCACCGGCGTCCGAATCCAGTCGGCGTAGCATCGTATCGGCCGTTAGCAATTGGCGAACGCGCGGACGCAGCTGAGTCGCTGGCACTCGCCGAACATGACTCGCGATCAACGTCCTGGCTAGGCGTGCGTCGACAACGCTGGCGGTGAAGCGGAGCGGTAACAATGACGAAGGGATCTTTCCGGTGGCTTGTTGATCGACGCCTGCCAATTGCCGATCGGCCACTGATTCTCGGCGGTCTGCCCACCCGGATGCCGCCAGACTCTCGAAAGCCAAGCCACGAGCCCGCAAGCTATTTCGCTGGCAATTTCCATCTGGCGCTAGCCCGGCGCTAGCCCACAAAAAAATAAAGGGCTAGCGTATCGCTAACCCTTTGATTTTTGGTGCCGCTGGACGGAATCGAACTGTCGACCTTCGCATTACGAATGCGCTGCTCTACCGACTGAGCTACAGCGGCACGGTGACTCTTGAAGCATGTGCAGGGTCGGCATTCTAGCAGCGCCGACGGATATTTGGAACCTCTATTTGCGGCCCGAAACGCTGTCGCTTGCTCGTCGGCGCCCTCGCCGCGAGCGCAAGCGAGAAAGTTAATCGAGCCTGGCCAGGGTCGACTTGGCCAGCGGCGGATTCAGGGCCAGGTACTTCTTTATCCCCGAAAAGATGGCCGAGGCCAGTTTGTCCTGGTAGGCGTCATCGTTCAGGCGCTTCTCCTCCTCCGGATTGGAGATGAAGGCGGTTTCGATCAGGATCGACGGAATATCGGGCGCCTTGAGAACGGCAAAACCGGCCTGTTCGACGTGCGCCTTGTGCAGGCGGTTGATACCGCCAATCTCGCCGAGGACCGCTTTGCCGAGCTTCAGGCTATCGCTGATTGTTGCCGTCTGCGAGAGATCGAGCAGCGTACGCGCCAGGACGGGGTCGTTGACGGAGATATTGACGCCACCAATCAGGTCGGAGGCGTTCTCTTTCTGGGCCAGATAACGCGCCGCCGAACTCGAGGCACCGCTCTCGGAAAGAACGAAAACTGACGACCCATTGGCGTCCGGCCTGACAAAGGCGTCGGCATGGATCGAAACGAAGAGGTCGGACTGGATTCGACGCGCTTTATCGACGCGTGCGCGCAGGGGCACGAAGAAGTCCGAGTCACGAGTCAGGACTACACGCATGTTCGGGTCGGCCGCAATTTTCGCGCGCAAGCGCTTGGCCACCGCCAGCGTGACGTGCTTTTCGTAGCTGCCACCGCTCCCGATCGCACCAGGATCCTCGCCTCCGTGCCCCGGATCGAGGGTGATCGTCACCAGACGATCGATGACCGACCGACCCCGCTGTTTGCTCACTGGCCGGTGCTCGGCGAGTTGCTCGGGCTTCGCGTCGATCTTCGCGTCGATCTTGGCGTCGATCTTCGCGTCGATATTGGCATCGGTGCCTGGTTCGGGCCGGCTTTCGGCGATGATCTCAGGCCTGCTTTCGACGGGTGCGACTTTCCAGTCCTTGCTGTCGAGCAGCGAGAGCAGCGGATCCGGTGGCGTTGACGGATAGACGTCGAGAACCAGGCGATGCCCGTAATTACCCACTGGTGCCAGTTCAAAAACCTGCGGCGCGACCTCGGTCTTGAGCTCCATCACCAGACGAACGACGCCCGGCTTGTGGCGCCCGGCGCGCAGCAGCTTGATATTGGGATCGTCGGGAAGCACCTTGCTGGAAAGGCTGTCGAGCACGCTGGTCAGCTCGATGCCTTCCAGGTCCACGACCAGACGGTCAGGATCTTTGACCGTGAATTGCGTGTATTTCAATGGTGCGCTGAGTTCGATCGTCACGCGCGTGTACTCTGCTGCCGGCCAGACGCGAACGGCAAGAACAGCCGGACTTCTCTTGGCAGACGCTTGCGATACCTGGCTGACTGTTAGAAACAGCGAAGCACCGGCCAACTTGATCAGTCTCCGGCGTCCTGCCAACCGCTCCTCAGCGCGTTCAGACATTTTTGTCCCTCCTCGGTACTCGCAACAACGTCCAGCGTCCGACCGTTCCCGCAAATATGGAACATAAGGACGATGTCAGCCGCAGGCACCTGCCGGGCAGCCTTTTGGGGCCACTCGACCAAGCAAACGGCATCGTCTCGGAAATATTCGCCAAGCCCTGCATCAACGAACTCTTCTGGAAAGTTGAACCGATAGAAATCAAAGTGATACCAGTATATCCTCGAAATCACATAAATTTCAACCAATGTGTAGGTGGGGCTTTTTACCGGACCGACATGGCCGAGCGCGCGCAACATGGCGCGCACCAGGGAGGTTTTCCCGGCGCCGAGGTCGCCATCGAGCCAGACCACCATCCCCGGAACGAGCAGGGGCGCCAGTTGGCGGCCAAACTCGGCGGTCGCCGCGTCGTCGGAGAGATGCAGACGGACTGCCGACTGGTTATCATCGCTGCTATGCAAGAAGAGAACTCCCAAACAGGCACCGTCGGCGGCCTGGCCGATGGCCAAGGCGCTTACGCCGCAGTAGCGAAAAAAATCAAGGACTGGGGTCAGGAACTGGGCTTTGCCGCGATCGGCATCGCCAGGGCCGATGTATCAGCCGCAGCGCCGTGGCTGATGCGCTGGCTTGCGCTGGGCCGGCACGGCGAAATGGATTATATGGCCAAACATGCGGCGCTGCGCGCGGCGCCGCCGCTGCTCCTGCCGGGCGCCCTGTCGGTCATTTCGGTACGCCTGGCTTACTGGCCCGCGGCTGTCGATGCACAAAAAGTCCTCGACGATGCCGAGCTGGCCTACGTCTCGCGCTACGCACTCGGCCGCGACTATCACAAGACCGTCCGCCAGCGGCTGCAGAAACTCGCCGACCGTCTGCGCCAGGAGGTGGCGACGCTGGACTTGGCAGAGCCCTTTGCCTGCCGCGTATTTTCCGATTCGGCACCGGTCATGGAAACCGATTTCGCCCGTCAGGCAGGCATCGCCTGGCGCGGCAAACACACGCTATCGCTGACGCGCGAGGGTTCGTGGCACTTCCTGGGCGAGATCTACAGCACCCTGCCGCTGCCCGCCGATACGCCGATCGCCGACCATTGCGGCGACTGCCGGCGTTGCCTCGACGCCTGCCCGACCGCAGCCATCGTCGCCCCCTACGAAGTGGACGCCCGGCTATGCATTTCGTATCTGACGATCGAGCTGCACGGCGCCATCCCGGTGGCCCTGCGGCCGCTGATCGGCACGCGCATCTACGGCTGCGACGACTGTCAGCTGTGCTGCCCCTGGAACCGCTTCGCCCAGATCGGCGACCCCGACTTTGCGGTGCGCAACGGGCTTGACGCGACGCCATTGACGACCCTCTTCGCCTGGAGCGAGGAGGACTTCAACAACCGCCTGGCCGGCAGCCCGATTCGCCGCATCGGCCACCTGCGCTGGCTGCGCAATATTGCCGTCGCCCTGGGCAACGCACCCTGCTCGCCGGCCATCATCGCGGCGCTATGCTCGCGACAGGATGACCCCTCGCCGCTGCTGCGTGAGCACGTTGCCTGGGCACTCGCGCAGCAGCGCTCATCAGCCGACTGACTTTCAACATCCACCCTCCCGCAGCCACCGTCATTGTGCGGAGCGCTTACATGTTCGGATAGTTCGGCCCACCGCCGCCCTCGGGCGCTACCCAGCGGATGTTCTGGATCGGATCCTTGATGTCGCAGGTCTTGCAATGAACGCAGTTCGACGCATTGATCTGCAGCCGCGGGCCGGCGGCCTCTTCGACGATTTCATAGACTCCCGCAGGGCAATAGCGCTGCTCGGGCGAAGCGTATTCCTTGAAGTTGACAGAAATCGCCTTGCTGCTGTCGAGCAACTGCAGATGGACCGGTTGCTCCTCCTCGTGCGCCGTATTGGAGATGAAAACTGACGACAGGCGATCAAAGCTCAAGACGCCGTCTGGCCGCGCGTACTGGATCGGCTGATGGCTCGCCGCGGGCTGTAATTGTTCGTGATCACTGGTTTCGTCCTTGAGGGTGAAGAACATGCGCCCGCCAAAGAGATTCTGCTGAATCCAGTTGAAGGCGCCGCCCGCGAAAGTGCCGAACCTGTGCAGCGCCGGCCCGAAATTGCGCGCCTGGTGGAGTTCGGCGTACAACCAGGAAGCCTTGAAGTTCTGCTCATAGGCGACCAGATCGCTGCGCCCTGCAGGGTCCGCCTGCAGCGCGGTGTGCACCGTTTCGGCGGCCAGCATCGCCGACTTCATGGCCGTATGAATACCCTTGATCTTGGCAAAATTCAGGGTCCCGGCGTCACAGCCGATCAACAGCCCGCCAGGGAAACTCTGCTTGGGCAGGCTGTTGAGCCCCCCCTTGGTGATGGCGCGCGCCCCGTAGCACAGGCGTTTGCCGCCTTCCAGGTACTTCCTGATCTGAGCCTGCGACTTGAAACGCTGAAATTCCTCGAACGGCGATAGATAGGGATTGGCGTAGTTGAGATCGGCGATCAGCCCCACGGCGACCTGATTGTCGGCCAGGTGATAGAGGAAGGAGCCGCCGCTGGCGCCATGTTCGCTAAGCGGCCAGCCAGCGCCATGCACGACCAGGCCAGCCTGGTGTTTTGCCGGCTCGATCTCCCACAGTTCCTTGATCCCGAGACCGTAGTGTTGGGCGCTAGCGCCAGCCGCCAGGTCGTATCTGGCGATCAGTTCCTTGCCCAGCTGGCCGCGCGCCCCTTCGGCGAACAGCGTGTACTTGGCGTGCAGCTCGAGGCCCGGCTGGAAATTGTCCTTTGGCTCGCCGTGCTTGTCACGTCCCAGATCACCAGTGGCCACGCCTTTCACCGAGGCGTCGTCGTGATAGAGCAACTCGGCCGCTGCGAAGCCCGGGAAGATCTCGACGCCCAGCGCTTCCGCCTGTTCGCCCAGCCAACGGCACAGGCTGCCCAGGCTGATGATGTAGTTCCCGGTATTGTGCATCGGTGCCGGTACGGCAAACGCGGGCAGCTTGACGGCCGCGGTTTCACTGCGATACAGATACACCTGATCTTCGCTGACCGGGGTCTGCAGCGGCGCACCCAGGGCCTGCCAGTCGGGTAGCAATTCGTCCAGCGCGCGGCTCTCGAACAAGGCGCCGGAGAGGATGTGCGCGCCGACTTCCGAACCCTTCTCCAGCACCATGACCGACAGCTCGGAATTGAGCTGCTTGAGACGAATCGCCGCACTCAAGCCTGCCGGCCCCGCACCGACAATCACTACGTCATACTCCATCGCTTCACGTTCCATGGCCGCTCCCCAAGGTAGCTCAGTTTTCACAAGTGGCCGACCGTCGGCACACCGACAAATGGAGGGTGTTCTCGCTGAACGCCCATCGGTCGACACAGTTTGAGGGATATACCGCAGCCGGAAAGCGGGGTCAAGTTCGGACCACCTCTTCGCCGCAATCGTCTTCGCCAACCGGGCACTGTCAAGCCCACGCCAATCTGCCCGGGAGGAAAGCCAGCACCACGGATCCTGCGGCTGCAAGCCGAAAATCCTGGCGGCTTTCACAGTCATCAAATTCATGCCGGACCTCATTGACCACTGTGATGCCAGCTTGTAGAATGCGCGCTTCCTCGGGGCGTAGCGCAGCCTGGTAGCGCATCTGCTTTGGGAGCAGAGGGTCGTGAGTTCGAATCCCACCGCCCCGACCAGTGGTACAAGTAGCAAAATGGCAGTACCCGCGGGAAGTCCTGCAAAGGAACCCTCGTACAGGCGCCCGTAGCTCAACCGGATAGAGCACCGGCCTTCTAAGCCGGGGGTCGTGAGTTCGAGTCTCGCCGGGCGCGCCAGATCATCAGTGGCGGTGTTAGCTCAGTTGGTAGAGCACTGGATTGTGATTCCAGTGGTCACGGGTTCGAGCCCCGTACATCGCCCCAACCACTCGAAAAGTCGAAACCAGCAGGGAGTCGTTACTTGTCGCTAGCTCTCGTCTCCGGTCGCGGCACCGCTTCGGCTCAGCGACAAACAGAAGGCGCTGCGCTCAACTGCGGACAACTCCTCTCCCCCCGGGACTGGCTTCCGGTTTCGTGCCGCACGCGCATGCCGGAAATCATGGCGCTCACGCTCACGGCCGGACTTGCGACTCTGCCCGGACGCGCCGCACGCCTTCATGGCTTGCGCCCTTCCTCCGCTCACCCCAAGCGTATGGCGCTTCTGCCGGCAAACCGGGCGTGTGAAGCTCGCCAGCACTGACCGTCCCCACCCCGATTCTCGGAGCGGCCAGAATGGGCACTTCGGGCATCGCCGACAGCAACGGAGAAGAGACCACTAATGACCGGGCGCGTGGCCATCACCGGCTATTCCTTTCGAATGCCGGGAACAAGAACCAGCCAGTACTGGCAAGACCTGCTCGACTGTCGCGACCTGGTGAGCGAGGTCGATCCCGGGCGCTGGGCGCAGGACAGCTTCCTGCATCCGCGCCGCAACCATCCGGGGACCAGCTACACTTTCGCCGCCGGATCGCTAGGCGACATCGCGACCTTCGATGCCGCTTTCTTCGGAATTTCGCCGCGCGAAGCTGCACTGATGGACCCGCAGCAACGCTTGCTGCTCGAAATGAGCTGGGAAGCGATCGAGAACTCGGGAATCAAGCCGTCCTCCCTACGCGCTAGCCGTTGCGGCGTCTACATCGGTATCGCCAGCGCCGACTACTCCTATCGCCTGGCCGACGATCTCGCCGTCATCGACTCGACGACGGCTACCGGCAACACCGCCAGCATTGCCGCCAACCGTATCTCCTACGTCTTCGATCTGCGCGGGCCGAGCATGGCCATCGACACCGCCTGCTCGTCGTCGATGGTTGCCTTCCACCAGGCCTGTCGCTCGATTCTTTCCGGGGAAAGCACGCACGCGCTTGCTGGCGGCATCAGCCTGCATCTCCATCCCTACGGCTTCCTGGTTTTTGCCAAGGCCACGATGCTTTCTCCGCGCGGCCGCTGCAAGGTCTTCGATGCTTCCGGCGACGGTTACGTGCGTTCGGAAGGCGGCGGCGTCTTCTTGCTCAAGGACTATGCTCAGGCGCTCGCCGATGGCGACCCGATCCTGGCCGTCGTGGCCGGCTCGGCGGTCAATACTGATGGCCGCAAATCGGGCCTGACGGTTCCGAACCCACGCGTACAGGCGGCACTGCTCGAACAGACCTACGCGCAGGCGGGCATTGATCCGCAGGCGATCGACTACCTCGAAGCGCATGGCACCGGCACGGCGGTCGGCGATCCGATCGAAACCCTGGCCATCGGCGAGGCCCTGGGCAAGCGCCGCGCGCTCGGCAAGCCGCTGCCGATCGGCTCGGTGAAAAGCAATCTGGGCCATCTTGAAACCGCCTCCGGCGTCGCCGGCCTGGTCAAAGCCCTGCACTGCATCAAGCATCGAGTGGTCCCGGCGACCATCGGCGTCGAAACCCCCAATCCGCACATCAAGCTTGACGAGTGGAACATCGAAGTGGTCACCCGGCCGCTGGAGCTGAAGAAGACCGGCCAGCTGATCATCGGCATCAACTCCTTCGGTTTTGGTGGTTCGAACGCCCACGTCATTCTCGAAAGCCATCAGCCAGCCGACGCCAAGGCCCCGCAAACATCGGCCGCAGGCCTGCTACCGCTGATCGTCTCGGCGCGTGACAGTGCGGCGCTGCAGGCAGCGGCAGGTGAGCTCGCCGCTTTCCTGACAGAACAGCCGGAAAACGCGCTTTACGACGTCGCCTATAGCGCGGCGTTCCGTCGTGAGCGGCACCCGCAGCAGGCCATCGTTTTCGGCCAGGATGCGACGACCATCGCCGCGGCTTTGCTCGACTTCGCCGAGGGAGACGAACAGCCAAGAGCGGCGAGCCGGGCAGCGACGGTGGCGACCGGCAGCGGCTTGGCAAAGCCGGCGGGCCTGGCCTTCATCTACACGGGAAACGGCTCGCAGTGGGCGGGTATGGGCAAGCGCCTGCTCAGCGAAGAACCCGTGTTCCGCGCCGCAGTCCGCGAGGTCGACGCCCTCTTCCGTGGTCATGCGGACTATTCGCTGGAAGACGAACTTGCCGGCGGCGACAGCGAAAACAAGCGTTACGAGCGGACTGAAATCGCCCAGCCAGCGCTGTTCGCCATGCAGGTGGGAATCACGCGCATGCTCGCGCAGCGCGGGCTCGCGCCGACCGTCGTCGCCGGCCACAGTGTCGGTGAGGTGGCGGCCGCCTGGGCATCAGGCGCGCTGAGCCTCGCCGAAGCCGTGCAGGTCATCTACCAGCGCAGCCGCCTGCAGGGAACGACCAAGGGCCAGGGGCAGATGTGCGCCATCGCCCTGGGGCAAGAAGCCGCCCAGGCCCTGCTCGCCGAATTGGGCCTTGAAGCGCTGCTCGCCATTGCCAGTGTCAACAGCACGCGCGGCGTGACCATCGCCGGTGACTCCGAGCAGCTCGCCATTCTGGAAGCTGCCCTGGAAGCGCGAAACGTCTTTCACAAACGGCTGGACCTCGATTACGCGTTTCACAGCGCGGCCATGGACGGCATTGAAGTCGAGCTCAAGGCGGTGCTGGCGGAACTTGAGCCGCGCGACAGTGCGCGTGAAAGCGAACCAGCCTTCTACTCCACGGTCAGCGGCAAGCGGCTCAGTGGCCGCCAGCTCGATGCCGAATACTGGTGGCAGAACATCCGCAAACCGGTTCTCTTCGAGTCGGCGATCAACGCCATCCTGGACGACGGCGCAAACATCTTCGTCGAAATCGGCCCCAATCCGATCCTGCGCAGCTACCTCAACGACGGCCTGAAAGAGCGGGCGATCGAGGGCCGCGTGATCGGCACCCTCCGCCTTGCCGACGACTCGCCACAAAGCGTCTGGAGTGCCGCCAGCCAGGCGATCATCGCCGGAGCGGACCCTGATTGGCAGCAATTCTTCCCGCAACCGGGTCGCTTCGTGCTGCTACCCAGCTATCCCTGGCAGCGAGAACGCCACTGGCATCCGGTCACGGCGGCATCGGCCGGACTGATTTATCGGCGCAAGCTGCACCCGCTGCTCGGCTATCCGCTGCCCCAGCACGAGCTGACTTGGGAAAACGAGCTCGATACGCAACTGTATCCGGTGCTCGCCGACCATGTCGTTGGTGAGGCCACTGTTTTCCCGGGTTCCGCTTTCGCCGAGATCGCTCTGGCGGCCGCTGCGGCCTGGCATCCGGACGCGCTTGCGGCCATCGAAGATCTCGAAATCCGTACGCCGCTGTTGCTCAGCGACGAGCGCTCGACAAGCGTGCGCACGACGATCAATCCGCAGGACGGCAGCCTGACCATTACCAGCCGGGAGCAACTCGCCAGCGATCCCTGGACGCTGCACACGACGGCGCGCCTGCTGCACGACACCGACGACATCCTGCTGCGCGAGAGAGGGCCCGCTCTGCCTAGCCGCGCCCCGGACTTTGATGGCCGCAGCCACGCGGCACTGACGCGCGCCGTTGGCATCGTTTATGGCCCGGCCTTTCAATGCCTCGAGCACGGCTGGATACAGGGGAACTCGGTCCTCGCGGTGTATCGGATCGCAGCCAGCGTCGACAGCCAACTGGTCTCGCACCACCTCCATCCGGCGCTGCTCGACTGCGCTTTCCAACTCATTTTCCAGCTACTGAAAAACGCCGTCGAAACCCACGCTGGACTGGCTTTCGTACCCGTGCGCATGGGACGCATCGCACTGCGCAGCGGCATGGCCAGGCCGAGCCATGCGCGGGCGACATTGCTCAGGCGAAGCGCACGTGCGCTGCAAGCCGAGTTCGCGATTTTCGCGGCCGATGGAAGCACCATCGCCGTCGTCAGCGACGTCCGCTTCCGCAGTGTGCGTCTGAGCCGCAATGCCGCCGACCAACTACGCTGCCTCGCTTACCACGCCACCCCCAGGCCGCACCGGCTGACGCCCGCTGCCAGCCCGAGCATCGCCTACGCCAGCGTCAGAGCTGCGCTTTCTGACCTGGTCAGACGGGCGGCGCTGAAAGGGACGCATCGCCGCTATTCGGAAGAGGTCGATCCCCTGCTCGACAGTCTGTGCAGCCGCTTCAGCCGATTGGCCCTGCAAGGACTTTCGCCCGATGGGCACAGCCTGCCCGCCCATGCCGTCCGCGCCTGCCAGGCCGCCACCCCGGAGCTCGAACCGTATCTGGCGCAACTGCTGTCGCTGGCCGAGGACGATCGCTCTCTGGCCGCTAGCGCCGATGGCTGGAAGATCGTCCCGGATCAGCGCGACCAGTCCTCCGCACAGGATATCTGGAACAGCCTGGTCGCCGACGATCCGGATTATTTTCAGATCGTGCATTCGGTCGGGCTCGTCGGCATGCACCTCGGCGAACTCCTCGCCGGCCAGCGGACCTTGCGTGACGTCTGCCCGCAAGAGTCATCGCTGGCAACGCTGTTGCGACAGGTGCTCGGAAGCAACGGCAAACAGAAGATTGGCCAGGCGCTGCGCGAGCTGATTGGCCGGGGATTGCAGGATTTGCCCGCCGGGCGACGCCTGGGCATCGTCGAGATCAGCGCCGGCGCGCCAGCGTTTGTCATGGACGCGTGCACCGCCCTCGACTTCAACCGCGCCGACTATTGCTTCGCCACGACCTCGGCGAGCACTCTGGACGAGGTGGCCAGCAAACTCAAGGAGTGCTCGCCAGCCATCGCAATGCAGCTCATTGGTGGCTCCTCGGAAGCCGCTGGCCATGGCACAGGAGGTGCCGAAAGCTGCGCACTGGCCATCGTCATGCTCGATTTCGGCAGCGTCGAGCAAGCCCTCCAGGCCATCGATTACGCGCGTAGCCGCCTCGCGGCGGACGCTTCGCTGATTATCGTCGGCCAGCACCCGTCGCGCTGGATCGACTTCGTCTTCGGCGCCCAACGGGCGGGTTGGTCGCAACCGGAAAGCGGTCGCTGGCTGTCGAGTCAACGGCCTAGCTATTTCTGGCAACAACAGCTGCAGGAAGCCGGTTTTTCGGCGAACGAGCCTTTCGAGTTCTCGCCCGACACCTTGTCCGGTCCCTACCTGCTGCTCGGCCAGCGCAGCGCAAGCGACGCGTCGCCGAGCGACACGCCACGGTCGACGCTGCGTAGCTGGGTCCTTTTTGCCGATCAGGACGGTTTTTCGGCGCAGCTTTCCGACCAGCTGACCAAGAAGCTGCAAGCGCGCGGCGATCTGGTCATCGAGGCCCGCGCCAGCGGAAGCACGCAGATCGAAGCGCTGCTCCGTGAAACCACGGCCAACTACGGCGAACTCGACGGCATCGTCCACCTCGCCGGCATCCTTGCCGAGCCAGACGGCGCGCTTGCCGACGCCGCCGACAAGGTTTTCGAGCGCCAGCTTGCCCGCTGCGCGACAGCCGCGGACATCTTCCAGGCCTGTGCAAGCACGCAAACCAACACCACCTGCTGGCTGATTACGGCCAATGCTGCCGGCAGCCTGCTGCCCAAGTCCCCCGGCGCGACGCCCGCGGCGAGCATCGCCGCGGACAGCGCGCTGTGGGGATTTGGCCGGACGATGCTCAACGAGACCGACAACTGTGCCATCCGCCTGATTGACCTGCAAACGCCGCTGAGCGTCGAAACGGCAGCGACGGCGCTGGACAAGGAATTCGAGCAAGCGGATGACGAGCAGGAGGTGGTGCTGAGCTCCAGTGGTGAGCGCTACGCCTTGCGCCTGCGTATCGAGGAGCGCCCTGACGGGCAGGTACACGAAGCCCTGGAGCAGCCCAGCGTGTCACTCGGCTTCCAGCTTCCCGGACAACTGCGGAATCTGCGCTGGGAAGCGCACCCGCGCCGCGAACTCGCACCCGGCGAGATCGAAGTCGATGTGCGCGCCACCGGTCTGAACTTCCGTGACGTCATGTATGCACTCGGGCTGCTTTCCGACGAAGCCATCGAAAACGGCTTTGCTGGGCCAACCCTTGGTTTCGAATTTGCCGGCGTCGTCAGCCGTACCGGCAGCGAGGACAGCATTTTCAATGCCGGCGACGAGGTCGTCGGCTTCGGCCCGTCCAGCTTCGGCAACCGGGTGGTCACCCAGGCCGCGGCCATTGCCCATCTGCCCCCCGACACCTCCTTCGAAGCGGCGGCAACGATCCCCAGCACCTTCTTCACCGTCTATTACGCGCTGCATCATCTGGCACGCCTGCAGCCCGACGAAAAGGTGCTGATCCATGGCGCCGCCGGCGGCGTCGGCATTGCCGCCGTCCAGGTCGCCAAGTGGCTCGGCGCCGAAATCTACGCCACCGCCGGCTCCGACGAGAAGCGTGATTTCCTGCGCCTGCTCGGCGTCGATCACATTTTCGACTCGCGTTCGCTGACTTTTGCCGACCAGATCATGGCTCAAACCGGTGGGCAAGGGGTCGATGTCGTCCTCAACTCACTGGCCGGCGAAGCGATCAACCGAAACTTTCAGGTCCTGAAACCTTTCGGTCGCTTTCTTGAACTCGGCAAACGCGACTTCTACGAAAACACCAGGATTGGCCTGCGCCCCTTCCGTAACAACATCAGCTACTTCGGCATCGATGCCGACCAGTTGATGCTGGTCCGCCCCGATCTGACGCGCCGCCTTTTCGCCGAGATCATGGCGCTGTTTGCCGATGGCGTTCTCCACCCCCTGCCCTATCGCGCCTTCGAAGCCGAAGACGTGGTCGACGCTTTCCGCTATATGCAACAGGCACGCCAGATCGGCAAAATCGTCATCACCTATCGTCACGGCATCAACGACGTGTATCTGCCGAAAGCGGCAACGCGTCGGCACCTGCAGCTGGCGGCCGACGGCTCGTATCTGGTTTCCGGCGGTCTGCAGGGTTTTGGTCTGCGAACTGCCGAGTGGCTGGCCAGCAAAGGCGCCCGCCACCTGATCCTGATCAGCCGTACTGGTCCGCAATCCGACCAATCCGAACAATCCGAACAATCCGACGAAGCCCGCAGCGCCATCGCACGCCTCGAAACGCAAGGGGTACGCGTGTACGCCGCGGCCTGCGACGTCAGCAAGCGCGCCGAACTGGTGGCCTTGCTAGCGGAAACAGCGCGCAGCCTGCCACCGCTGAAAGGAGTGGTCCACGCGGCGGCGGTCATCGATGATGGTCTGGTGCGCAATCTCGACGCCGCGCAGATGCGCCGCGTGCTCGCGCCCAAGATCCTCGGTGCCCGCCACCTCGACGAGCTGACGCGCGCCTACCCGCTCGACCTGTTCATTCTCTTTTCATCGGCGACCACCGTCTTCGGAAATCCTGGACAAGCCAGCTACGTAGCGGCGAACGCCTTCCTCGAAGCGCTTGCAGAACATCGCCGCGCGCTCGGTCTGTGCGCCACCAGTGTCGGCTGGGGCCCGATCGACGACGTCGGCTTCCTGGCCCGCAATGAAAAAATCAAGGACGCCCTGCAAAGCCGCATGGGTGGCGGTGCCCTCCACTCGGCAACCGCTTTCGACGCCCTGGAAGGCATGCTGCTCGCCGATCGCTCCGGACTGGCGGTGCTCGAATTTGACTGGCATGCGCTCAGCCGCCTGCTGCCGAGCGCCGGCAGTCCAAAATTCCAGGAACTGGCCTGGCATGCCGAAGACCGCGACGGACAGGAGGATCACTCGGAAGACATTCAGCGGCTGCTCCTCGAACTCTCGGATGACGAGCTTCTGGCGGCTTTTTCGGACATCCTGCGCAACGAAATCGGCGAAATCCTGCGCGTTAGCGCAGACAGGATCGACCCCGAGCGTTCGCTCTACGACATGGGCCTGGACTCGCTGATGGGCGTCGAACTGATGATCGCCCTGGAATCTCGTTTCGGCATTCGCCTGCCGGTAATGGCCTTGAGCCAGAGTCCGACGATCAGCAAACTGGCGGCGCGAGTGATCCAGCAGTTGCGCGGAGCCGACGACGCTGGCGAGTCGGATCAGCAAGCGGTGCTGCTTGCACAGACGCAAGAAATCGCCAGGCAGCAGGGCGCCGACGCTTCGCCCGAAGTGATCGCCGGGGTAGCCAAGGATTTGCAGACTGCCCGTGCCGCTGCAACTGCCAAGAAGGCGATTGACTAGGATGGTACGCAAAGGATTACCAGGGCTCACCGCCCAGATCAAGGACAAGCTCATCCAGCAGGCACTCGAACGCCGGCTCCGCCAGGCCGATCAAGGGAAGAACTTCGACGCCCCGGCGCCGACGCCAAGCGGTGCCACCACTCCCGAGCAGCACTATCGCTTTCACCTGCATCCCGGCTATCAGCAGATTCGCATCATCAGCGAAGGCGCGACTCGCCTCGGCATCGACAGCCCCTTCTTCAAGCTCCACGAAGGCATCGCTGGCGCCAGCACGCGCATCGATGGCCGCGACTACATCAACTTCGCGAGCTACAACTATCTCGCGCTGTCGGGAAAGGCCGAGATTTCCGACGCCGCCAAGCAGGCGATCGATCGTTACGGGACCTCGGTTTCAGCCAGCCGCCTGGTCTCTGGTGAGCGAGCGGTGCACCGCGAGCTGGAAGAAGCCATCGCCCGTGCTTACGGGACCGACGATGCGATCACCTTCGTCAGCGGCCACGCCGCCAACGTCACCACCATCGGCCATCTCTTCGCCGCCCCGGATCTGATTGTTCACGACGAGCTGATCCATAACAGCGTCGTGCAGGGAATCGGCCTCTCGGGCGCCCGCCGCCTGTCGTTTCCGCACAATCAGCCGGAAGCTCTGGATACCATCCTCAACCAGCAACGCCAGCACTTCCAGCGCGTCCTGATCGTTCTGGAAGGGATCTACAGCATGGACGGCGACTATCCCGACCTGCCCCGCTTCGTAGCCATCAAGAACAAGCATCGCGCCTTCCTGATGGTCGACGAAGCCCACTCCTTCGGCGTCATGGGCGCCACAGGACTCGGCATCAGGGAGCACTTCGGCCTGCAGAGTGCCGAGGTCGACATCTGGATGGGAACCCTGAGCAAAGCCCTGGCCGGATGCGGCGGCTATATCGCCGGCGAAGCCGCGCTGGTCGAACACCTCAAGTTCCTGGCGCCGGGCTTTCTCTATAGCGTCGGCATGCCGCCACCAGTGGCCGCGGCCTCGCTTGCCGCGCTGCAGGTAATGCAAGCCGAGCCCGAGCGCGTCGCCGCCCTGCAGGCACGCGGTCGCTTCTTCCTGGCGCAAGCCAAAGCAGCCGGCATTGATACCGGGACTTGCGCCGGCTTCGCAGTGATTCCGGCAATTACCGGCAGTTCGATCAAGGCCGCACGCCTGGCAGCCGCCCTCTTCGCGCGCGGCATCAATGTGCAGCCGATCCTTTACCCGGCAGTGCCGGAGAAGTCCGCCCGCTTACGCTTCTTCATCTCCTGCGAGCATAGCGAGCTGCAGCTTCAGCAGACCGTCGATGCCCTGGCCGAGGAGCTCGGCAGGCTCTGAGCAGTAAGCAAGCCCATTTCCTGCAGAAACAGGCTGCCCAGGTCCTCGACCTTCAAATCGCGGCGTATCCCCGGCTTCGGCTGACCGTTTTTCCGCCAGATGAAGTAATCGGTCTGCCCGGCGGGCGCGCCCAGCGTCCGGTAGACATCCGGCATGATCGGCACGTGATCGCCGTACCAGCACAGGCCACTGCGGCCCGGCAAAGCCTCGAGCCCGGCGCGCAGCATGCCCGCCATGCGGTCCGCATTGCGCAGATGACGCAGGTAGATTGTCAGCTCGTCGCAGCCGGCCGGTGGCGGCCTTGAGTAGAAGCGCTCCGCCTCATCAGGCCGCATTTTCTCGAGATGCAGGGGCCCATGGTTCTCCATGCTGATGACAAAGACGAAAAGTGGCTGCTCGCCAGCACTCTTCAGCAATGAGCAGACTTTCTCGGCGACGGCCAGATCCCCGACGTAGGGCCCACTCCTTGCTGCGCCCGCGAAGCTGCGGATATCGATGAACTCATCGAAGCCAAGGCGTGGAAAGACCTTGTGACGGTCGTAGAAGCTCGCCGCGTAGGGATGGACGCAGATCGTTCGGTAACCGCGGGCTTGCAGAAAGCTGGCCAGTGTCGCCACCCCCTGCCGCGCCAGCCGCCGATAGGGATTGAAGCGATGCACCCCCAGCGCCTCGCCGGCGAGTCCGGAAAGGAAAGCAAACTCGGTGCGCACGGTATTGGCGCCCCAGGCAGCGACCTCGAGTTGTCCGCTGCAAGCTGACTCAGCCTGCAAAGCGTCAAACTCCCGCAGGACCTCGCTACGGATTCCCGCGTCGAGCCGCCGCGGATCGAAGAATGATTCGCTCTGCACGACAACCAGATGCGCGGCTTCGCCTCGGCTTGGGTTCGTGGCTTTCGTCGAGCCTGCGCTCCCGCCGTCAAACGGCGAACGCAACGGGCAAGGCAGCAACTCCTCCTCTCCGTATCGCCACATGGCGCCGAGCAGGCCCAGCCGGCACAGGTCGTTTGCCGCTTCGAATGTCACCACCAGCTTTCTTCGCGCTGCCCACCACAGCACGAGGCCTGCAGCAAGCGCGAGCATTGCCGACCCGGTCAGAAAGTCGCCGACCGACAGTGCCAGCAACAGGGATTCCTCCAAGGCCAATCCCGCATAGACAGCGCCGCCAAACGCCAGCACGGCAAGGGCCGCCTTCCCCGCGCCGAGAAAGGGCAGGTAGAGGCGGGGATGCTTGAAGACATCGCTGAAGTACTCGAAATCCTGAAAAATGAAGGGTTCGCGCAAGGCGTGGTATTTGGCATTGCTGACCAGCACCAGAAACAGCATCCCGGCGAGCAGCGCGCTGGCGGCAAAGAGCGGTCGCTGGAGAACCAGCAAGAGGCAGGTAAACAAACCCAGCCAGACGCCAAGATGGATCGCCAGCGCTGCCAGAGGCCACTTCCAGAAGGGCAGCACAGGTGGCCTCAATAAGCGTTCAAGCAGCAGGCAAAGGCCTGCGCCAGCGAGCGCCGACGGGGCTACCGCCGACCAGAAGGAATCAGCCACCGTAATCGAGCAGGCGCAGAATGCGTTGCGAGACCGCCGACGGCAGGACCGACAGCCACCAGGTCCCGAAATTGAGGGGAAACGGAAAGCTGATGCGCGCCTGATTGCGTGCCAGACCGCGCCGGATGGTGCGCGCCGCTCGTTCCGGGGTCCACAGGAAAGGCTTCGGCCCCGGCATCTCGCGGCACATTTTTGATTCGACATAGCCCGGCATGACCACGCTCACCCGCACCCCTTCCCTGGCGAGCCAGCCGCGTAGCGCTTCACCATAGGTCTTGATCGCCGCCTTGCTGGCGCAGTAGCTGGGCGTCACCGGCAGCCCGTAATAGGCGGCCAGCGAACTGATCAGGGCGATCTGCCCTTGCCCGCGGGCGCGCATCGTCGGCAGTAGCGCATCGACCGTGGCCATGGCTGCGAGGACGTTCACCTCGATGAGTTCCTCGACATCCGGCCAGTGTTCGCCTGCGCCGGCTGGCCCGATGTTGGTGTTTACGCCGGCGTTGACGATCACCAGATCGAGCTCTTCTGATCGACAAAGGTCGCGCAGCCAGTTCGCCAGTGCCTGGCGATCACGCAGGTCGAGCACCTGTGTCAGCAGCCGAGCACCGCGCGCCTGACAAGCCGCCGCCAACTCTGCCAGTCGCGCAGCATTGCGCCCCTGCAGGATCAGCGTACTGCCCGCCTCGGCATAAACCATCGCCAGTGCGCCGCCGATGCCGCCGGTGGCACCGGTGATGAGCACCGTTTGCGGTCGTGTTGCGGCGCTCACAACAACTCGTCCAGGGGCGAGCGCTCTGCTTCAAGAAAGCGGCGGCAGTTGGCGACGGCCATGCGGATTGCCTGGGCGGAATAGAAGCCGCCATTGACCTGGGTGGCGTGAATTACCGTGTTGCGAAAGCGACGGAAAAGCTCACGCTCGGGCTTGAAGGCATGGGTCCAGAAATCGTCGAAAGGCCCCTGAAAAGTGAGCCCCGGCAGATTGTAGATCGGGTCGCTCAAAGTCACGGTCGGACATCCCTCGCCCAGCGCAAGCAAACCGACCGTGCTATTCACAGTGACCGTGCCTTGCGCGTTTTGCAGCAAAGGACCGAGATCGCCGCTCTCCAGGTAGTCGATGCGTCCGGCCAGTGCGAAGCGCTTTTCCAGAGCGGCGATCACGCGACGGAAGTTCACCAGGCCGGCGTCGAGCGGATGGTTCTTGATCACCAGGCGTGCGCCGTCCGCCGCGTGCGCAGCGAAGGACTCCATCACGAATTCCATCACGCCGTTCATGTCGTTGAATCGGCAATGATCGCGAATCTGTGCGTCGCTGTTCAGTTGCAGTGGCAAAAGGTAGTACGGTACGCCGTTGCTGGCGAGTTCGTCGATCAAGGCCGTGTCTTTGGGCTTGCGGAAGTGCAGCATCGAAAAGCGCCCGGCGTAGCCGGCATATTCGACGGCTGCATTGAGCGGTGCATGCCTTTGGTAGCGCGGAAAGGCGACTGCATTGACTGATCCGGCCAGATGGTAGGCCACATCATGTGCCGCACGTACTCGGAACGGCGAGTGAAACGGCTCGCCGTCACCGTAATCCGGCAACTTCGCGCCAACACGGCGAAACCAGTCGGGATCACGCGGCAGCAGCGAGTGACCATTGACCCCCTCGCGCTCAAGCGTCACCCAGTAAGGCCGCAAGTAGCCTTCTTCGAAAACGTGCGTGCGAATGCCCAGAGCCGAGCCATGATCGACGGCAGGTCTATGCACTGGACGCCGGTCGCCAAACAGAACCTGGTCGGTGATCCCGAAGCGGCGGTATTTCTCGTCGAGAAAGTCGCGCAGGCCGGACAACTCGCCACGGAAGTGCCACGCCGGTCGAAAACCCCAATAGGCGACGTCGCCAGCATTGAAATTGATCTTGAAGACGCGGTGTCCGTCAGCGACCAACTGATCAGCGAGCCTGGCAAAAAATGGCGAACAAACGGCCTGGAGAAACAAAAAAGAACGTCTCAATCGACTGCAACCCCTCTGCTTTCCACAGCCCCCTCTTCCCCGACCCTTCCCCCACGACAGGAGAAGGGAGGTTCGTGAGGCGCATACGCGACTTTCACATTAACGGTCATGACAGTCGAGATACCCCGGATGATGAAAGTCATGACCGTCCCCCTCTTCCCCCGGC
>Ga0209573_1002175_pt1 | contig 26289 bp, 19 predicted proteins | sample TNRBio252014_DNA_FD_185870 | JGI IMG/M metagenome (GOLD analysis project Ga0209573, IMG submission 185870) | Wastewater treatment Type I Accumulibacter community from EBPR Bioreactor in Madison, WI, USA - TNR Reactor_6/25/2014_ DNA (SPAdes)... | ecosystem: Engineered > Bioreactor > EBPR >... | reverse complement strand
ATTCTTTTTAATTTGTTATACCCATTTCAGTAACGCCCAATCAAGCTTTCAAGAAGGTCAACTTCGCATTGGGCTAGTAAAAGCAAAATTAGTAAATTCTGTCGATGCAAAATATGATGGTATAAACAAATATTGTATCGGCTTCTATTTGGAAAGGCGAAATGCAGATAAGCCACTATCTATACTAACAGGGTTGGAGGTTATAGGAAAGGGGAGTAATGTTTTATATGGGGAAAGAGTAAATTTTCAATATTTATCTGTACGCATATCTCCTCAATGGAATTACAAAAATATTTTTTTTTCAACGGGGATATATGTAAGCTATCTTTCTTCTATTGAAAGTAATGTTCCATCGGCTTCGCGCTTTATCATAATTGAAGATGTAAAAAAACTCGATTTTGGCATTTGTTTAGGGCCCGGGTATCGTTTATTTCAATTTTTAAATATTGGTTTACTATATGATATCGGTTTAAACAATATGTATATGACTAAAACTTACGGAGCTAATGGCTCATTTGCTAAGGTCAATTATCGCAATCGAAATTGGCTTCTATATATAGGTGCAGCGTACAGGTTTTGAATATCCATGCCCTGTCGCTTTTAATTATGAAGAATCGGTCAGTCTATTAACACGACAAAAAAGTGGAAAAGTCAGGTTTCAGGCGGTTGTGGGTTGTGAGTTGTAAGTTGTAGGTTGCTTGAACTTACAACCTACAACTTACAACCCACAACCGATAGCCTCAACAATACCGCTCAATCGCCATCTCCAGGTTGGCGGCGATGATCTCTGCCGAACGGCCTTCGATGTGGTGGCGCTCGAGGAAGTGCACCAATTGGCCGTCCTTAAACAGGGCGATAGAAGGCGAAGAAGGCGGGTAGGGGAGCATGTATTCGCGGGCGCGAGCCGTAGCGGGGCCGTCTACGCCGGCAAAAACCGTCACCAGGCGGTCGGGGCGCTTTTCGCTGCGCGCAACGGCCAACTTGGCGCCGGGGCGCGCATTGGCGGCCGCACAGCCGCAAACCGAATTCACTACTACCATCACCGTACCTTCTTTGGCCGAAAGCGCCTCGTCTACCAATTCGGGAGAGTGCAGGCTTTCAAAGCCGTAATCGGTCAGGTCTTTTGCCATTGGTCTGGTCAATTCTGCAGGATACATATACTGGTCTGTTTTTTTATGCAAATTTAGACTAATTCTTTTGTTGTTGCGCAAAGGCTACCACATAATACGCTTGAGGCAGGCTATTGGTTTAAAAAAATGGAATAATCAGTATTCCTGTAACATTATCCACTAATATCGAATTAATTATCATGTTGCAGTGTTACGCCCAAATAGGCTATATTGGCGAACTACGAAAACTATTGCCATGAAAAAATTCCTCATCATCACTTGTTGCCTGTTTTTAGGCCTGGCCCAGGCGCCGGCCCAAAGAACCGTCTCCGGCCTCTGGTCGGGCACACTCACCACCGGCGGACTCGAATCCACCACAGGCTACCGCTTCGAGTTGTGGCTCGAACAAAAAGGCAAACACATCCGAGGCAAATCGTACCTGCACCTCGGCAAAGGCCAGGTCGTAGAAATGTCACTCAAAGGCACGATGTACCACGACCGCTCGATGTATATCAACGAATTCGAATTCATCGGCAAAGAAGGCCAACCCGAGCCTCCCTTCTTCCGCACTTACCAGATCATGCACCACAACGGCATTTGGGATACCAACCTGCAGGGCTTTTGGCAGGAAATTACCTCCCAGGTTTTTTCCGACAAACGCCAACTCGGCAAATTATTACTCAAAAAAGCCGACGGATCAAAGGCATAGATATGAGGAGGGTACTGTTGTAGGTTGTAGGTTGTAGGTTGTAAGTTAGGTTGTAGGTTTGTTTGGTATTATTATTAACTTTACAAACAAATATTGTCAACCACGAATAATCGCAAGACAAACCGATAACCGATAACCGATAACCGAAAACGGAGAACGGAGAACGGACAACGGACTACACCAATGGGCGAAACGAACAACACTGGAAAATGGGACAAGGTCATCAGTTTCATCGCTGATGAAAAATGTCTTTTATTGATTGGACCTGAAATACAGCAAAACGAGGGCAAATCGCAAAGCCTCTTGTTCAGGGAAAAGCTGTACGCCAATTATGAAGATCAAATCGCGCACTACCACCAGCACGATGGGTTGTTTTTATTTAAAAATGACTACGTCAAAGCAGAAATCTCGCAGGATCTGAAACAATTGTATACCACCACGCCCTACGACGAAACAATTTACAAAACCATCGCTCAGATCCCCTTTCACCTCGTCATTTCTATCAACCCCGAGACCTACCTCAGCGATGTGTGCTTCAAATACAATATCCGACACCGCTTTTCTTATTTTAAAAGTAAAGAAAAAGCCGTAGGGCAAATTGAGCGGCCTACCCGCGATTTTCCGCTGTTTTACAACCTTTGCGGTAGCATCAAAGACGACGAATCGCTCATCCTTGATTACGAAGACCTGTTCAGCCTGATCGGCTCGGCGCTGGGCATTCCCGGCCTGCCCGAAGAACTGCGCACCGCCCTGGACAAAATTCGCACATATGTCTTTCTGGGTTTTTCTTTTGAAAAATGGTATACCCAACTCTTGTTGCGTATCATTTGCGGCGACAAAAAGTACCCGAAATATTCGGTTCACCACCGCTTTGGCGATGATGACACCAAAAACTTCCTCATGCACCAATTCCAGATCGAATTCCTCGAAGACGATTTTCGCTTCCTCGACCAGATCATGGAGTCGTGCAAGGAAAAAGCCAAAGACCCTGTTAATGCCCACCTGTATCGACCCCTGTCAGACCCAGCCTCGGCCGACGAAGTAGAGATCATCAGGTTTATAAGTAACAACGATCTCGACAAAGCCGTCAGCAAGCTGGTCAGCATGGCCACGGGCACGGCATTGTCAGCCGAGGCCGCCGCCGTGTCGAGCCGCTATTACCAATGGCGCGACGATAAAGCCGGCGGCAAAATTGACAGCCGCGACCTGGTGGTCACTTTCAACCAGGTGGTCGATGCAATATTGAAAACAGCCAAAGAAATAGCCAAAACCAAAGCGCCATGAACAACGAAACACGCCGCTACCCTGGTGTGAGGCAGTTCGAAACACGGGAGGCCAGACTATTTTTCGGGCGCGACCGCGATATTCGCGACCTGTACGAACTCATTTGCCTCGAAAAGGTGCTTGTTTTATTCGGCAAATCGGGCTACGGCAAAAGCTCGCTGCTCAATGCAGGCCTTATTCCCAAAATTCAACAGGAAAAAATAACCGTCGTCGACGAATCCGGCGAAGAACAACAAGCCTCCTACTACCCCATCGTCATCCGCATGGGGAGTTTTATGGCCAAAAGCAATACCGCTCTCAAAACGCCCATCGACAAAACGCTCTACGAACTCGAAACCAGACAGGATGCTTCATCCCAAACCGCTTTTCTCGATGAGGTGTACAAAAAGTATCACTGGTCAAAATCCCTGTGGTATCATTTTAAGCGCAGACAAGGCCCCAATCCGGTAAATATCATCCTGATCTTCGACCAGTTTGAAGAGTTTTTTTCTTATCCCACGGCCCAACAACTCTCTTTTCGCGAAGAACTGGCCGACTTGCTATACACCCGCGTGCCCCAATTCCTCAGAGACGAATTCAAGAACCTGACCCCCGAGCAGAAAAACGAGCTCATCCGCCCGATGGATGTCAAAGCAGTCTTTGCCATTCGCTCCGACCGCATCGCCTACCTCGATACGATGAAGGTGGAGCTGCCCTCTATTCTGCACAAACGCTACGAACTCAAAGCGCTGGGCCGCGAACAAGCCAGGGAGGCCATTGTACAGCCCGCCGGACTACCCCAAAACGATTTTATTTCCAAAACTTTTACTTACACCCCGCAGGCACAGGAGATCATCCTCAACGAATTGTCGCAAACCGATCAGTCGGCCCGAGAAGGTATCGAGTCTTTCCAACTCCAAATCCTTTGTCAGTATATCGAAGGACAGATCATCGAAGGTTGCATCGAAGATCGCGACGGCGACGGCACCCCCGACGTCTTCCCCGAAGACCTGCCCGATATCGCTAATATTTACGAACAATACTACAACCAGCTGATCGACAAAATACACCCCGATTGCAAACGGGCCGCCCAAATACTCATCGAAGAAAAGGTGTTGTACGAAGACCCCGTCTCCAAAGAAAATCGCCGATTGAGTATCGACGGCAGGATTTTGATGCAACAACCCAATGTAGACCTCGCCCTCCTCAACCAATTGGTCGACAGTTTTTTGCTGCGGCGCGAACCCAACTCAATGGGCGATTACAACTACGAAATCAGCCACGATACCCTGGTGTCGCCCATTCTCAAAGCCAAAAAAGAACGCCTCGAACAGGAAGCCCTGCTGGCCCAGGAAGCCCAGCAAAAGGAAGAAGAACAACGCAGAAAAAAAGAAATCGAAGACCTGATCGCCCAACAGGAAAAAGAGCGTGCCGATAAAGAAAAAGCGGAAGCACAGGCGCGCAGGCTGCGTATCAGACTTATTATTTCGCGTATTACAACGATAACCTCTGTTTTACTATTGGCCACCACTTACTGGTGGTACAAAGACGCCAGCGATAAAGAATTAAAACTGAAAAATTCGCTCAAAAAAGAACGCATGCAAACCGACATCATCGAGGATCAACTCCGGAGGATCAAAGATGCTGCGATGGAACAGGATCTCAAGGACTACCGCAACCTGGTAGAACGGGGGGCAAGTTTTGAAAAAACAAAAGACTATAATTTCGCCGCCGAAATTTACCGGCAGGCCAAAAAAACGACCAACACAGGAATGGCCAATAGCGCCGAATTGACAAAAAAAATACGCTTTGCAGAGGCCCAATATCAAAAGGTGTTGCAATTCAATGAATTGATAAAAGCCGGCGATTTGGCCGGCGCCGACAAAAACTGGCTGCTGGCTATTAGAAAATACGACGAGGCTTACCGTCTCAATATTGACAGAGAAACCGCCGAATTCAAAAAACGCGAAATACGCGGCATTTTATACGCCGGTTTTCTCAAAGATATTGAAAGGGCAACCATATTTCTGGAAAAAGGAAAAGACTGTGAATGGACCAGACGCACGATCACGCAGAAAATAATGCCCTCCTGGCCCTACATCTCCGATATGACCACCGAGAAAGAAAAGCAAACACTCGAGCAATTAAAAACAAGTTGTCCCAACTAATAACCCCGTTCGATATGATAAGGATACTCAAAATCACTATTCAGTTGAGCCTGCTAACCTGGCTGTGGGTGGGGGCGCCGGCTATACTCGCTGCCCAGCAGGTGAATGATTGTTATGAACATTTTATCAAACAGGGTATTCAGGCGCTCGATGAGAAGTCCTACGACCTCGCTATCGACCGCTTTGAGGCCGCCCGCGCCTGCCTTCATGACGGCGAATCCAGTTCTGAAATTGACAACTATATCAAAACCGCACGTAGGGAACTCAATGACGCCCTGTCAGACGCAAAAATAAACTCGGAGGTAATCCGCATTACCGCCGAAGCCCTCAAGGCGCAACCCTACGACGTTACACTGGCTCTCAGCCTTGCACACGAAGCATGCCAGCTCTCCGGCAATAAAAACGAACTCGCCGTTGATGTCCGAAAAACTATCCTGGAAACGGCAGAAAACCAGTATTATTCCCGTACCCTGCGCCCCGGCGGACTGGTAAGCAGCCTGGCCGTATCATCCGATGAAAAATACCTGGCAGTCGGCTTGCACAACGGCGATATCAAAAGAGTGAAGCTCGATGGAGGCGATAACCAGGAATGGGAGCAAATTGGAAAAAGTAGATCCAAACACAACACCAGATCAAATAATATTAGTTCACTGGCGTATGCGCCTCGTGGTGAGGCTGTAATGACCGCCGCCACTGATTCTACAGTCATTTGGTGGCCACTTAATGCCGGGAAGACCCCGAAGCAGGTTGGCCTTTATTATGACAGGGTGACAGACGTCGCTTTTTCACCCACTGGGGATACAATGGCCACTTCTTCAGGATATTACATAACACTTTGGCAATTCAGATACGACAGCATATTAGTGCGTTTGTCGTTTATCAAATGTCGCGATGTCATCCGTCGTATAACTTACTCGCCCGACGGCCGGTTTGTGCTGGGCGCCGCCAACGACCACCAGGTGTATTGGTGGGATACAGACAAAACAGAACCCCTTATCCTGGCAGGCCATAATTCGGAAGTGACCAGCATCGCGATTTCCCGTGATGGTGAATTTTTTTGTACCGGCAGCGCCGATGGAGAGGCCATCATCTGGCGTACGGATACCAAGCAGATTGTCAGACGTTTGAAAGGCCACCAGAGTGGAGTGAGTTGTATCGCTTTTGACCAGGGAAACGAGTACCTGCTCACGGGTAGTATTGACAAAACAGTCAGGCTATGGGATGCTGAGGGCAATTTGATCAAGGTACTTAAAGGCCACCAGGCCGGCATTACGGCCGTCGCCTTTGTCAACCGGGGCAAAACAATTGTCAGCGCCGGCTATGAAAACCAGATACGCTTGTGGCAACTCGATGACGAAACCCTTTCACAAGCTTATCCGCATACCGCCGCGCTCTCTTCTGCCTGCTTTTCTCCCGACGGCCGACTGATTCTCACCGGCAGCTATGACAAAACGGCAAGGCTCTGGCAGCGCGATAACGGCCGCCTCTTACATCGCTTTTCATACAACGATATCGTGCGATCGGTAGCTTTTCACCCCAACGGCAGATTAATGGGCGTCGGTGTCTGGGATGGAAATGTAAGCCTGCGCGATACCAACGGCCAATTGGTTAATACGATCTTCGGTCGTGCTTCTTCTGTTACAGGTGTTAACTTTTCGAATAAATCTAACCTGTTCCTTAGCTCACATCGCGGCCGCACATCTATACTTTGGAATCTTCCGGATGAGGTAAAAGCTGAGCTGAATTTCCACACAGAATTGGTGCCCGCCGCCGGTTTTTCATTTGACGACAAATACGTCATCAGCGGAAGTTGGGATAGTACGCTGATAGCCTTTCACATCGGTCAGCGCGATACGATCACCTTGCAAACAAAAAGTTACGTAAGCAGCCTCGACGTGTCTCCCGACAAACCGGAGGTAGTGGCTACCCTGGGCGACAACACGATTATACTGTGGAATTACAGCAAAAAAACATGGACGGCCTGGCCTACGTCAACTATCCAAAATACAATCGCTTTTTCGCCCGACGGTCGACAAATAGCAACGGGCGATGTAAATGGCTACGTCACACTGTGGTCGCCGCAGGGCGATGCGTTATTCTCTTTTAAAGCCCATTCCTCCCAGGTTTTTAGTGTATGTTTCTCTCCCGACAGTAAGCAAATACTCACCACCGGCAACGAAAATATGGCCTTGCTATGGGATCTCAATGGCAAATTGATACAGGTTTACGGCGGCCATAACGGCCCGATAAATACTATGGCCGTATCGCCCGACGGCCAACTCATCGCCACCGGTGGCTACGACGGCAATGTGATCACCTGGAATAGGAACCGCCAAATTACCGCTATCCATTCCTTCGGGCCATACCCCATCACCCAACTGGCCGTGGCGCCCGACCAGAGCGTCATTGCAGCTACCAACGACCAGCATCAGCTGTTGTTGCGCAATATGAAAAAGAATACCGCCGCCTTGATCACTGCCGACTCGCCTGCCGACCTGATAGCCTTTTCGCCCGACGGCCAAACTATTGCCGGCGCGTCGGCAGAAGGCCAATGCCGGCTTTTTGATAAAAATGGAAAAGTGCTGAAGGAACTACTCAAACTGGACGAGTATTCTATTCGAGCCCTCTATTTCGCCGGGAATAATAGCACCCTTGAAATCGGACAGAACGACCGCATTTTGCGCTACGACCTGGCCACTGGTACAACTACGGAAATTGTATATAATGGAGATTATTTAGGGCAGTATTTTGCCGTAACGACTGCCGGCGACAAAACTGTGAGCTCCGATAGCTGGGGTAATAATATAAAATTATTTGATAATCAGGGAAATACAAAACAAATAGAAGTGAATCTGCCCCAGTCTATAGCTTTCGACCCCACCGGCGCCCACCTGCTTTGCGCTACCGACGAAGGCAAAACCTTGCTTTATGATGCAAGTTCTTCCAACCAGAGTACAATGGTGTTGGAGAATTTTAATCTCGGCAATTATGAAAGAGCCGCAGGCGTTGCCTTTTTGGGCAATAGCGATACGGTGGTGGTATGCGGTATCTACAGCGGGCCTGTATTCTACCGCAGTTATGTTAAAACGCTGCAAAAAGGCGCAAATTCATTTATTCAACAATTGTCCCTCGACCAAAGGCAGATGTACAATATTAAACTCGATTTTTCCGATTGCTATACGTCGAATAATATCGAGTTGTTGAAAGACTGTGCCCGGTATTTTGAAGGGAGTAACCCCGAGAGCGCACTCCAACTGCGACAGAAAATTATGCAAATCAAGCCGTCTCCGCAGCATAAAGTGGACCTGGCGCAGTCATATTCTACTAAACTCGCCGGGATTACTGAACCGGCTGATCTGGTAAGCGGCCAACAGGCTATCGTTCAGCTTCTGCTCGAAGCAAATACGGAAAGCCCACGTATGCCATCCTATTTACGCACATTGCATCTGGCCTATAGCAACCTGTCGTGGTATCAAATTCTCAATGGTCAATTTGCCGAAGCACTGAAATCGGTGGAAACCGGTCTGGCTATGCCCGGTGTAGAAGATAATGACAAGCAACTTATTCATACTAACCTGGCATTGTCATTGCTTTGTCTGGGCGATAAAGCACACGTAGAACGCGCCAAAGCTGTCTACCGCGAATGGAAAGATAAAGACTGGCTGGTTGATTTTCGGTTTGTAAATTTTGCAGAAGCCTTCGATGATGATTTTAATAATATTAAACATCTGACGGATAATGACCCCGCCCTGAAAGCTCGCATCGATGATGTTCGCAAAAATATTCTCGGCTTTATTGATTAAATATACGCATACCGCACCTCCGACAAAAATAAACCCTCAGGCGGCACGCTCAGGCTTTTACCCAGGCGGGTCTGATTCTCCAGCGCTTCTTTTACCGCGTCGAGGTCGTATTGCCCCGTGCCTACCGACAAGCACATGCCCACGATGAGCCGCACCATGCCCCGCAAAAAACGATCGGAGGTTATATGAAAACGCAATAGGTGTTTTTCTTCTTCCAGTATCCATTCTGCTTGTCGCAAATCACAGCGCATGGTTTTTACGTCGGTATCGCTTTTACAAAAAGGATAAAAAAATTCGTAATTCAGCAATAGCGATGCAGCCGACTGCATGGCGCCCAAGTCGATTTTATCGGCAAAAGGGTAGTAATAACTGGTCTGCTGCTTAAATGGGTCTTTTCGCAACGTAATATAGTAGTAGTATGCTCGATTTATGGCGTCAAACCGGGCATGGGCCTCGTCGGCCACAGGAATAAAGCGATATATGGCTATGTCTGCTGGCAATATGCGGTTGAGCCGCGAAAGAAAATGGGCCGGAAAGTCACCCTCATGGTCAAAATGAAAAAAATACTGACTCGCATGTACGCCCGCATCCGTGCGGCCGCAACCCGTGATCTCTACAGGCCGCCCCAATATTAAACCCATCTTGCCCGCCACGGTCTCCTGCACGCTCGCGCTGTGCGGCTGCTCCTGCCAGCCGTGGTAGGCCGCCCCGTTGTATGCCATCTCTGCAAAATATCTCATCGTTTTTGCTTCGTTCTCTGTTAAGTAGAGACGCAAAATTTTGCGTCTCTACTGGCAAAGATAATGAACGGATAACAGAGAACAGATAACGGACAACCGACAACCCACAACCTACAACGGAAATTTTTTGAAAAAAATTTCCCCAACCAGTAGGGGTACCCCCCATACCCCCGCATCATAAGCTTGGAAAAGGGAAACAACGCGATGGAAGAACCTATACACATCCAATGGATGGCCAAATACCTCTCCGGCAACATGTCGGCGCAGGAAAAGTCTGCGCTTATGGCATGGGTCGCGGAGCATGATGACCATCGCAAGTTCTTTGATGAGACGATTTTATTGTGGCGCGCTTCGGAAGCCGCCCTCCAACCGCCCTTCCAGGCCGATACCCAGGCAGCCTGGCAACGCCTCGAAACCAGGCTGGCCGAACCTGCCTCAGGCAGTTCATCGACCGGCGGAAAGGTTTTGTCTATTCCTCTTTGGTGGTTACGCGCTGCGGCCGTAATTTTGATAGCGATCGGCATAGGGTACTGGTGGTACTACACCGGCTCCGCACCTCAACCCTATGCAGTGCATACGCCGGCCGGCCGGCACATGCAATACCAACTGCCCGACGGCAGCCAGGTATGGCTCAACGAAAATACCCACTTGACTTTTATCGACTCGGCAGGACTGCGTTACGCTACACTCGAAGGAGAGGCCTTTTTTGAGGTCAAACGCATGGAAGACAAGCCTTTTGTGATTAGCAGCGGCGACGCGCGTACTACCGTGTTGGGTACTTCTTTTAACGTACGCGCTTACCCGGGGGAAGTTAATGTAGAAGTGACGGTGGCTACCGGCAAAGTACAAGTGGCCAGCGCCAAAGATGCAAGTAAACTGGTGGTGCTCGAACCCGGCGCAACGGGCTTGCTCGATAAATCGAAAGGTACCCTGCAAAAGAAAGCGGTCGCCTCCGTCAATACCACGGCATGGAAAAACCAACGCCTCGATTTTGACGGCGTCGCCCTTAGCGAGGTGCTTGTTGCCCTGGAACGCTACTTCCACGTGCAAACCCGTGTAGACAATGAGACTATTCTCAGGTGCCGGTTTCACGGTAGCTACGACAAGCCCCAACTCGATCACTTACTCGAAGTGCTCAGCGTGTCGATGGAATTAGAGGTTTCGCGCAGCGGCGATACTATTGTTTTGAGCGGAGCAGGTTGCGAATAGCCCCGCCTTCACCCGAATCCTGTTGCTATGAAAAGATGTACGGCCATATTCCTGTTGTTGGGCTGGACGGTCGCCATGAGCGCCCAACCCCTCCAGCAAAGGGTTTCGCTTAGTTATACCAACGAACCGCTGGGCTATGTATTGGATGACATTAGTGCGAATTATCGCGTCAACTTCAGTTACAGCAGCAACTTCGTGCCCGTACAACAAAAGGTGACGGTGTCGGTCGTCAACCAACCCCTGTCGGTAGCGCTCGACAATATGCTGAAAGAAACAGCAGTCGATTATGTGGAAGTGGGGCAACAAGTGGTGCTGCGAACCGATAAGCATAAGAAGGCCCAACTCAGCCAACTCCAAACACTGCCGGGCAAGGTGCGGCAAACCAGTCCGATCTATCCCGAACGCAATACATCGCCAAATAGCCGCCGCAAACGGGAAGTGCGGGAAGTGCCGGCCATTGAGAAGCAGCGTATTGCCAGTGTGCCGGGAGGTAACAGCATCCTGACTATGCACGACGCCTCGCTTCGCTCGCTGGTGCAACCCCTATCGCACACCGAAATAGCTGAAGATGAAACCAGTCGCCGCCTTGCGCAGATATCGCTGCTGCCTTTCCTGAATAGCGAGGCAAACCGCAAGCGAAATATGACCAATACGCTGTCGCTCAATCTGCTATGGGGCGATAACGGCGGCGTAGAAGGCCTCGAAGTCGGCGGATTTGTCAATCGCATCCGCAACGACGTCAAAGGCGTGCAGGTGGCAGGTTTTGCCAATCTTGTCGATAACGACGTGTCGGGCACCCAACTCAGCGGCTTGTTTAATATTAATCACGGCAAGCTTGTCGGCGTACAGGCTGCCGGCGTTTTTAATCACAGCGGTGATACTAAAGCCATTCAGGCCGCCGGTGTATACAATATTGCGCGGGGCGACGTAAAAGGGGTACAGGTCGCCGGCGTATTTAATATGGCACAAGGCTATGTCGATGGCGTGCAGGCATCTGTGCTGTTTAACCTGGCGAGCGACAAGGCAAAAACGCAAACCGCCGGACTGTTTAATATTGCCGGCGATGTGGAGTGGGGGCAAATGGCGCTGCTTTTTAATAAAGGAAAAAAGGTAGAAGGCTTTCAATTTGCCCTTGTCAATATCGCCGATACGATTTGCGGTACGCCTTTTGGCTTCCTTAATCTGGTGGAAAAAGGATACAACCGTTTTGAAATTGCAGGCGGCGAAACGATGTACGGCAATCTGTCGGCCAAATTGGGCACACATAAGTTCTACAATATTTTTCAACTGGCAGCCCGCTGGGACGACGACCACAAAAACGGCGAAAGCAAGTTGAGCTGGGCACTGGGTTATGGCCTCGGCACGGCCATACGCCTGCACCCGCGCAGCCTGCTTAATTTCGAGGTCGTAACTATGCACGTCAACGAACGCGAAGTATGGACCAGAGAGCTCCACCTGCTCAATCAAGTGCGCGCTACTTTCGATTGGCAAATCGGCAAAAAAACGAGCTGTTTCGCCGGCCCCGTACTCAATATTATGGTATCCAAAAAAGTCGACGCCGAAAGCGGCGCCTACGGCTCCCAACTCACGCCCCGTCCTTTCTATGAAAGTACGTCGGACACAGGCAACAACCTCAAAATGTGGGTAGGCCTCACGGCCGGACTCCGTATGTAAAGGTTGTCGGTTGTCTGTTATCGGTTGTCGGTTGTGGGTTTGTCGGTTAAATTTTCTCTATAAATAACTCATAACTGACAACTCACAACCGACAACCGACAACAAATCTATTCATCTGACTAACAAAACTTATTATTATGAAAAAAGTAATCATCCTTCTGTTCCTCGGTTTCTGGTTGCAGGCAAATGCGCAGGCACAACATGAAACCTTATTTAACAATGCCCGTGTTAAAGGCGGCTTTGCCGCGCCCATAGTCGAAATAGGTATTAACAACCAGATCAGCACCTCGGTAGGCGGCGGCGGCGGCTTGGTTATCGGCAGCGCATTTGTGGGCGGCTACGGCATGGGCAGCGTTGATTTTAACAAACTTTTCGAAGACGGCGATGTAAAAGTGGCGGAAATCGGCCACGGCGGCTTCTGGCTGGGCGGTACTTTCCGGCCTCATAAGGTTATTCACCTTTACGGCAGCACGCGTATCGGCTGGGGCGGCCTCGACATAGAACTCGAAAATGACGTCCAGGATGTCGATCGCATCTTCGTGTTTACCCCCGAACTCGGCGTAGAACTCAACGTTACCCGCTGGTTTCGCGTAGCAGGCACCGCCGGCTACCGCCTGGTCAACGGCTCCAACGAAGCTCGCGGCTATACCGACAAAGATTTTAGCGGCTGGTTTACCGGCCTTACTTTCCGCATCGGTTGGTTCGGCTCTAGGCGATGGTAGTTTTAATGTGCTGATGGGTTAATGTGCTGATGGGTTAATGTGCTGATGTGCTGATGTGCTGATAATTAATATGTTAAGATAAGTGGTAGTTATTTATATTAATCAGCACATCAGCAAATCAGCAAATCAGCAAATTAGCAAATCAAAAAATCAATCCATTATGAAACGTATCCAATGGCTATTTTTAGCCTTCATTAGTGTGTTTGCGCTGACGCTCAGCCCTGGCTGTTTTATCGACTTTGATGACGACGAAAACATCTTCGGTTGTATAAACGGCAGTGGGCCCATTGTCAGCGAAACAATTACCGTACCCGCCTTTACCGGAATTGACCTTAGGATGTCTGCCAAGGTATTTGTCCGCCAAGGCGACGACTTTGAAGTGACCGTGGAAGGCAAACAGAATATCATCGACGAGCTGGAACGCGACGTACACAGCGGCGTATGGAGAATTGAAATCGACCGCTGTACGCGCGATGTAGGCGAACTCAACGTATTCATCACTATGCCGGATGTAACCAGTTTAAAAATATCGGGTTCGGGCGAAATTATCAGCGAAAATACGCTGCTCGTAGACGATATTGATTTGGATATCTCCGGGTCAGGCGATATGGACCTCGCACTCGAAGCCGACGATATCAGCTCCCGTATTTCCGGTTCGGGCACGCTCTTGCTACAGGGCCTTGCCGACGAACTCGACCTGAACGTATCGGGCTCGGGCGACCTCAGGGCTTTTGACCTTGCCCTGCGCACCGCCGATATCAATATTAGCGGAAGTGGAGACGTAGAAGTTTTTGTAAGTGAATTACTTATCGTGCGCATTACCGGCAGCGGCGATGTGTTCTTCAAGGGCGATCCCACCCTCGATGTTACGATCACCGGCTCGGGGCGCGTGGTTGATGCGAATTAAACTGGCAATTTGTTAAACATACCTACTCAAAAGGGCGTTTCGATAATAAGAAACGCCCTTTTGTTTTTTGCAGAATACCGTCGGTAAAAAAGCGGATTTACAAGCAATAAAGCCTAAATTTAGGGCGCTAAACAAACGAGCAATAGCTATACTTTAACCAAATAAAGTGCATCCGAATGGATCCCTTAAAGCAACAATTTGCACAAAAAGCCGCCGACCTGCGCATCAAGGTCAAAGCCATGCTCAAAGAACACGGCGATACGGTAGTGGAATCGGTCACCCTCGACCAAATTTACGGCGGCGCCCGCAATATCCGTATGATGGTATGGGAAACTTCCGAACTCGACCCAATGGAAGGCATCCGTTTTAGAGGATATTCCATTACCCAACTCAAGGAATTATTACCTAAAAGCCCGGGAGGCTCAGAACCCAAACCCGAAGGACTTTTCTGGCTGATGATGGTGGGTGAAATCCCTACCGCAGAGCAAGTGGATTGGCTGTCTGCCGAATGGCGCAAGCGCAGCCAGGTGCCCGACCACGTATTTGCCATGCTCGACAGCCTGCCGGTAGATACGCACCCCATGACGCAGTTTATCGCTGCTATCTCCGCCATGCAAACGTCGAGTAATTTTGCCAAACGCTACGACGAAGGCCTCAATAAAGCAGAATATTGGGACCCCACTTACGAGGATACGATGAATCTGCTGGCAGGACTGCCTCGGGTAGCTGCGTATATTTACCGGCGTTCTTTTCACGACGGCAAGCATATCGCCCCCGATCCTTCGCTCGACTGGGGCGCCAACTATGCCCACATGCTGGGTGTTCCCGGTGAGGAATTCAAAGAACTCATGCGGCTTTATCTCACTATCCACGCCGACCACGAAGGAGGTAATGCCTCCGCACATACGATGCACCTGGTGGGCTCTACCTTGAGCGATGTATATCTTTCATTTGCCGCCGCCATGGGCGCCCTGGCAGGCCCCCTGCACGGGCTCGCCAACCAGGAAGTGATCCGTTGGATTTTCAGCATGCTCGATGAATTGGGCACGCGTACTCCCACGGATGAACAACTGGCCGAATACGTGCGCAATACGCTGTCCAGCGGTCAGGTTATTCCGGGCTACGGCCATGCCGTGCTGCGCCGCCCCGACCCGCGCTTTATGGCCCAAAAAGAATTTGCAGAAGCCCATATTCCCAATAGCGATATTGTGCGCGTGGTGTGGCAGGTTTTTGAAATAGTGCCGCCAATTCTCGAAAGCCTGGGCAAAGTGAAAAACCCCTGGCCTAATGTAGATGCCCACTCGGGGGCGCTACTCGTGCATTACGGCCTTACAGAATACGACTATTACACGGTGATGTTCGGCGTGTCTCGCGCTTTAGGTGTGTTGGCCGCTACCTGTTGGGCGCGTGCTATGGGCTTGCCCCTCGAACGACCCAAGTCGATTACAACCGAATGGGCACAGCAGTTTTTAGCCAAAAAACAACAGCAAACGGCTGTCTCGTAATCGCGGCGTATTTTTAGAATAGCGAAAAAAAGAGTGATCATTCGCCACTTAACAAAAAATATTTATTTTTGAGCGGCCCTAACTTGGGCCGCTATCGTTTTATTTGTAACGACACTATCCAAATTGTTGATATGCTTTTTCCATCTAACCTGCTTTATACTGAAGATCACGAGTGGATTCGCGCCGAAGAGGGCAGCCATATCGCGTATGTAGGTATTACCGATTTTGCCCAGCATGAACTGGACGAGCTGGTGTATGTCGAAGTAGAAACCGTGGGCGATACCCTTTCCGCCGGCGAAATCTTCGGCACCGTAGAAGCCGTAAAAACCACTTCCGATCTGTTAATGCCCGTTTCTGGCAAAATTTTGGAATTCAACGCCAAATTAGCCGAATCAGGCGGTGACGACCCCACATTGGTCAATCGCGATCCTTATGGAGATGGCTGGATCGTGAAAATTGAAATGACAGACCGCGCTGAATTGACGGCATTACTCGATGCTGCCGCCTACGAAGCCATGGTAAAATAATTTTTTTTTTGCCGCATACGCCAAAAAGCAAAAACGGCACATCTATTACATTGATATTATCTATTACCCACAAATTTTGTCCATATGCTGTCTAACTTGAGCTTCGAAATTACCGGGACAACTTTCATGATTGGCGTAGTGTTAGCGCTTTTTCTCATTGCAGTTGTAATACTGTTAATGAAATCGCATTTCAACAAATTCGCCAAACAGCATGAGGAAGGTCTGCATTCAGATAGGCCGAGTGGCTTTCAGTTGGACTCAAGAAACAAGTATCCCGAAGCAGATATTTTCCGCTGGAGGGTTACTTTCCTCAATTTGGGTCGCATGCTGGCGCTAGCGCTTACTGTAATGGCTTTTGCGTGGACGAAGTATGATAAAACGATTGACGTTTCTCAATACCTCGAAACACTGGAAGAGGAAATAGAGGTAGAACCCCCTCGGACTTCTGAACCACCGCCACCACCGCCACCACCGCCGCCTCCTGTTATCCAGGCAGTTCCCGATGAACTTATCGTGGAAGATCAACCTGACTTTGTAAGCCAGGAGATCACGCAGGAAACGGAAATTACAGCGCCTCCGGCTCCCAAACACGAAGCGCCGCCGCCGCCGCCGCCGCCGCCGCCGCCGCCTGCAAAAGAGGAAGAGGAGATTTTCCGCGTGGTGGAAGAAATGCCTCGATTCCCAGGTTGCGAAGACCAGCCGAACGCCGATGAGAAGAAAAAATGCGCCGACAAAAAGATGCTTGAATTTATTTATAAAAATATCAAGTATCCCGCCATCGCCCGTGAAAACGGCGTAGAAGGTACGGCTGTAATTACTTTCGTTGTCGAGAAAGACGGCACCGTTACCGACGTCAAAGTGGTGCGCGATATCGGCGCCCAGTGCGGCCAGGAAGCAATGCGCGTAGTCAATATGATGAACGCTGAAGGCATCAAGTGGCTGCCCGGCAAACAACGCGGACGCCCGGTACGCGTGCAGTTCAACCTGCCCGTACGCTTCAAGCTGGAATAACAGATTGTATTATACGCAATAAAACAGGAGTCATCCCGGAGTCCAATCCGAGGTGACTCCTGTTTTTGTATACGCAACTTTTGCCGCAAGCCGACGTTTTTATACACAGCAATATGCTTTTTAGCTTTTACTCAAATGTTACCCGCATGAAACGCTTTTTGATCTTACTCGCCTTGTGGGGAGGTGTAACCGGCGCCATTTTTGCCCAGGATGCCAGGCTGGCACAGCAGTATTTTCAGGATGGCGAATACGAAAAAGCCGCCGTCCTGTTCGAAAAATTATTTAGAGTCAATGAGCAAAACGACTATTTTTTTAATAGCTACATCGATTGCCTGATTGAATTGTCTTCCTACGATAAGGCCGAACAGGAATTGGTAAAACAAATCAGGAAAGACCCCGCCAATGGCAGCCTGTATGTAACCTATGGCAAACTCCTGGAAAGACAGGATCGTCAGGAGGAAGCCGACAAGCAGTACCTGTATGCCATCGAACGCCTTACCCCCGATCAGTATTCGATCATCAGACTGGCCAATATGTTTGCCAACTCGATGAAATACGACCAGGCCATCGCTTCTTACGAAAAAGGCGCCGAGTTGTTAAAAGATAACCAACTCTTTGCATACAACCTGGGCGATCTGTACCGCCGCAAAGGCGATATCCCCCGCATGGTGGAACAGTACCTCAATAGCCTCGACGATAGCCCCGAACGGCTCAATAACCTCAAAACTATCTTCCAGCGTTACCTGATGCCCGAAGATTTCAAAGAATTACAGGCGCAACTCTATACCCGCTTGCAAACTGACGAAAACGCCGTTCAATACGTCGAACTCCTTACCTGGGTTTTTATTCAGCGCAAAGACTACAAAAACGCTTTCCGCCAGGCCAGAGCCCTTGACCGCCGCTTGGATGAAAACGGCGGCCGGGTGTTCCGACTGGCAGAAATAGCCTATAACGAACAGGATTACGACGCCGCTATCGAAGCTTTTGAATACGTCGTAAAAGAAAAAGGAATCAATTCTTCGTTTTATATCGACGCGAAGAGGGGCGCCTTGCGCAGCAGAAGGAATAAACTGGTAGCGGGTTATAGCTATACCATCGAGGATCTGCGCAAGCTCGAAATGCAGTACGATTCTTTTCTCAATGAATTTGGCCGATCCAAACTTACCGCTTCTATTGTGCTGGAAATGGCAGAACTTGAAGCGCTGTATATCAATGATATAGATAAGGCCGTATTGATGTTGACTCAAATGATCGAGTATCCCGGCATCGACCGCGTGATTCAGGCCCGGGGCAAACTCAGCTTGGGCGATTATTACCTTATCAAAGACGACCCTTGGGAGGCTACGCTGTTGTATTCACAGGTGGATAAGGCTTTTCAGGAAGATATATTAGGCCATGAAGCCCGTTTTCGCAACGCCAAATTGTCGTATTATTCCGGCGATTTTCAATGGGCGCAGGCGCAATTTGAAGTTTTGAAAGCCTCTACCTCCAAACTCATCGCCAACGATGCTCTCGACCTCTCCATTTTTATTATGGATAACCTGGGCTTAGACAGCACCGCCACAGCCCTCGAAAAATACGCCCAGGCTGATCTGCTTGTATTTCAGAATCGCTTTGATGACGCCTTTACACTACTCGATAGCCTGCTGTTAGCTTTTCCCAATCACGCCCTGGAAGACGACGTATGGTACCTGAAATCCAGGATTTTCACCAAACGCCGCGATTTCCAGCAGTCAGCCCAGATGCTCCAACGCATCATCGACACGTATCCCACTGATATCCGCGCCGATAACGCCATATTCGAACTGGCAGAGCTCAACGAATACCAGTTGAGCGATATCGAAAAAGCGAAAACCTTGTACGAAAAATTGTTTATCGATTATTCGGGCAGTACGTTTGCCGTAGAGGCCAGGAAGAGGTTCCGGAAATTGCGAGGCGACAATTTACAATGATTGCTTACTGCCAGGTTAGCCTTAAGGAGGAAGTGGAATAAAACTGCTTTGTTGCGATGGGCGTGATGCCCATCGCTACGTAGCGAGGAGGTATTATTTCAGGCGTTTCTCGTCAGAAACAGTGAGGCGCGCTCGGCCATTTGCACGACGACGGGCCAACACCTTGCGGCCGTTCTTGCTGCTCATACGCGCTCTGAATCCATGCTTGTTGGCGCGTTTCCTTCTCGAAGGTTGGTAGGTCCTTTTCATCCTTACTAGCTTTTAGCTCTCGTTTTCAAAAAGTCAGGCAAAGGTACAAGTATTTTGAAAATTGCCAAATTACGGGTTTCCTTTTTTTTAATGCGTTTGCTGAGCGTAGCTGAATTTTACAATTTTCCCTATTTTGGTCGCCAAAGTAAACACCCAACCATGAAACCTACCAATCAGGGATCGCTTTCTACCGCTTATTTTTGGCTAATAATCAGCTACCTTTGTGCTTGTGCGCTAGGTTATTGGGCCGGGACGGTCGCCTATTCCCAAACCGGCGGCCATCTTATTACGGCGGTAGCCGTTGCCGACGTAGTAGCTACCGTAGTGGTCTTTGCCTTTAGCTTGCGTTTTGACAATTCGAGTTTTTACGACCCGTACTGGAGCGTCATTCCCATTTTTATTGCCGCTTTTCTTTTGGTTTGGGGCTGGGATAGCGGCGCCGACCACCTGCGCGGCATTGCTGCTATGTTGCTGGTATTATGGTGGGGCGCCAGGCTCACCTGGAATTGGGCGCGCAATTGGCGCGGGTTGTCGCATCAGGACTGGCGCTATGTAGACCTGCAGCAAAAGAACGGCAGGGCGTATTGGCTAGTCAGTTTTTTGGGTATTCACCTCATGCCAACGGTGCTCGTTTTTTTAGGCTGCCTTCCTTTATTCACTATGATGAGTGAGCCCGGTAAGCCGGTTCACTTTTTAGACATCGCCGGATTTATGTTGGCATGTAGCGCTATTTTATTAGAGGCCACAGCCGATAATCAACTCAACAGATACGTAAAAGACCCAAATCGTCCTGCTGGAAAGACTTTTACCGGTGGCGTCTGGGGCATGTCGCGCCATCCTAACTATTTGGGAGAAGTATCTTTTTGGTGGGGGTTGGCGATTATGGGAATTGCAGCGCAACCCGCGCAATGGTGGGTCGGAGCAGGCGCCGTATGCATTACGGCACTATTTCTGTTCATCAGCATACCCATGATGGAAAAACATATGCTGGCGCGCCGCGCTGATTACGCCGAAGTACAAAAGCGCATACCGCGCTTTTTACCTACCGGTCGGACCGCCGGGTCTACCGGTCAGACCGTTTCAAACGGTCTGACCGGTAAAGAGGATTAAACCGTCATAATATCCTTTTCTTTCACCTCAAGCATGTGATCTACCATCTTGATGTATTTGTCGGTGAGTGCTTGTACTTCGATCTCCTTCTTTTTGCCCGTATCTTCGGGCAGGCCGTCTTTAACCAATTTTTTGAAACCATCCATGGCTTTGTGACGGGCGCTACGCACGCTCACCTTGGCGTCTTCGCCCAGCGATTTGGCCTTTTTGACCATTTCTTTGCGGCGTTCTTCCGTGAGGGGAGGAATATTGATGCGTATCACTTCGCCGTCGTTGCCAGGAGTAAAGCCGAGGTTGGCTTCCATGATAGCCCTTTCGATAGGGGCCAGCATATTTTTTTCCCAGGGTTGGATAATCAGCGTTCTCGAATCCGATACGCTCACGTTAGCTATTTGCCCAAGCGGAGCGGGCGATCCGTAATAGTTGACCATTACGCTGCCCAACATCGCGGGAGAGGCTTTACCGGTTCTAACCTTCACCAGTTCGTTCTCCAGATGTTCGAGCGCGTGTTTCATGGCGTCTTCGGCGCCTTTAAGCATGTTAATAACTTCTTCCTGCAGCATATAATTCAAGCGTTTAAAAGTAGCTGTTTAATCGCGATTGGCGCCCATATAGCGCATAATCAGGTATAGCAGGGTGGCAAATGCGGCCAGCGCGGCTACCACGTAAGTCATAGCAGCCCACCACAGGGCATCTTTGGCGCCGTCGTATTCGGCATTGCGGGCTACTCCCGACTGGTCGAGCCAAACCAAGGCACGGCGGCTGGCGTCAAATTCAACCGGCAAAGTGACCACACTAAAAAAGGTGGTAATGGCAAAAGCTGCGATTGTAATGAGCAAAATGGTGGAGTTGCCGTTGAAGCCGAACATGCCCAGTGCAGCCATGAGCAAATACTGTTGCAAATTAGCCGCTACACTAACTACCGGCACGATAGCCGAGCGAAACTGCAACCAGACATATGCATTAGCGTGCTGCACGGCATGGCCGCACTCGTGGGCGGCAACCGCTGCAGCAGAAATGCTGCGGCCGTGAAACACATCGGGGCTCAACCGCACCCGTTTGTGCAGCGGATCGTAATGGTCCGACAAAAAGCCGGCGTGTTCTTCCACCTCCACATCGCTGATATTATAGTGGCGCAGCATAGCCTCGGCTACTTCGCGGCCACTCATGCCGTTGCGGAGCATAAACTGGCTATAGTGGGCAAACTTGCTCTTTAATCGCCCGCTGACCACCATGCCGGCGACTGAAAAAAGAACCGTTAAAACAATATACACCATCATAGTGCAAAAAATTATTTAATTAATAAGTAGTAACTGTTTAATAGGGTTTAGCTAAACTGCGCATGCACTAAACAGTTTCATCATATAATAGCAAAGCCTGTATAAGGCTGTAATACTTTGGGTATAACAATTCCTTCGGGCGTTTGGTTGTTTTCCAACAATGCAGCTACTATACGAGCCAATGCAAGCGCACTGCCGTTGAGCGTATGCGCGAGCCGGGTGCCTTTGCCGTCGCGGAAGCGCAACCTCAGGCGATTAGACTGGTAGGTCTCAAAATTTGATACCGAGCTCACCTCCAGCCAACGCTGCTGAGCAGCAGAGTACACCTCAAAATCATAGGTGAGCGCAGAGGTGAAGCCCATGTCGCCGCCGCAAAGTCGCAAAATGCGATAGGGCAATTCGAGCTTATCCAAAACCCCCGACACATGATCGAGCATTTGGTGAAGCGTCTCGTACGATTTATCGGGGTGTTGAATTTGAACAATCTCTATTTTATCAAACTGGTGGACGCGATTGAGCCCCCTCACGTGCGCGCCGTAAGAACCCGCCTCACGGCGAAAACAAGGCGTATACCCCGTTAATTTGATAGGAAAATCGCTTTCGTCAAGAATGATATCGCGGTAAATATTGGTCAACGGTACTTCTGCGGTAGGGATGAGATACAAATTGTCGCGCTCCACGTAGTACATCTGCGCTTCTTTGTCGGGAAGCTGACCGGTTGCCCTGGCGGTGTCTTCATTTACCATCAACGGCGGCATAATTTCTTCATAGCCGGCCCCTGTGGCCTCGTCGAGAAAGAAGTTGATCAACGCGCGCTCCAGCCTGGCGCCTTTCCCGCGATAAACGGGGAAACCCGAGCCGGTGAGCTTAACACCCAGTTCGAGGTCGAAAAGCTGGTATTGTTTTGCCAATTCCCAGTGCGGCAGAGCGTCTTCCGCCATAACGGGAAGCGCCTCCCGCCAGGGTTTAAAAACTTCGTTGTCATCGGCTGACACCCCTGCGGGTACCGACTCGTGGGGGATGTTGGGCACCTTGTAAAGCAATTGCTCGAGCGCTTCTTTGGCCTGGTTCATCTTGTCCTCCAGCATAGCTGCCAACTCTTTGAGTTCGGCAACCCTGGCTTTGTGCTGCTCGGCATCGTCTTTGCGTCCCTGCTTCATCAAGTCGCCAACTTCTTTCGATAAGCGATTGCGCTCAGCCAAAGAAGCATCGAGCTCCGTCTGCGAAGATTTGCGTATATTGTCTAGTTGGAGGATGTCGTCGATTATGGCCAGATCCTGCTCGCTATAATTCCTTCGCTTGAGTCCTTCGATAACTCGCGCCTGTTGTTCGCGGATAAAATTTAGTTCCAGCATGGTTGTCTAGATAGGTATAAGCGCCCCAAAGCGCTGTGCAATTGAACTTTTAAAAAGGGAGTAGGTTTATTATTTTTGCAAAGATACTATTTGAATTAATAAAATTAAACGTATTTTTGCAGCAGCAAGACACAGAGGCTCTCCGCTACAATTGGCCTTACTACCTGCAAAAAGGTGTGTGTCTACTCCATTTCATAAGCATTTTCCACTTTACAGCACTATTTAGCGACGACGTTGGAGGGCAATAGAAGGAGCGGGCATCATTGCGGCAGATTCGGGACAAGCGGTTCTCCACATTTTCATTCCACAGTTAATTTTACACAATTCATTTGTTCATATATCTAATCATTCACACTACGCGTGCACCATTTCTGTAATAGACCAACTACATCATGTACGACATTTTGCAATTGAACGATATGCTCGTTCCCGAACTAAGGGATTTGGCCGAGCGGATGGGTATACCTGGATTTAAGAAGATGGCCAAGCAAGAGCTTATTCACCAAATTCTGGACCGCCAGGCTCTGGAGTCTTCTACTCAAAAGGATTTCGAAGAAGTTAATGATATAAACGACGACGACGAGGATCTCTCTCCCACTTATGAGTACGACCCAGACGACGACGATGAGGAAGAGCTCGCTCCCGTATTTCAGGATCTTCCCGTCGAACCGCCCGTAGACGACGCCGATGGCGTAGAAGAGGGTGACGAGGACGAGGACGACGACGAAAATTCGGAACGCCGCAAACGCGCCCGCAAGCGTATAAGTCGTGCAGAAATAGATTTACCCACCCCTCCTCGCGAACGCGAAGAGCCCATAGTGCGCTCGCGCCGCCGCCAATTGGAAGAAGAACTTTATATGAAGGAGCCGCCCCGCCCGGTCGTACGCGACCGCGACAGGGAACAAGCGCCGCCACCGCCGCCCCCGCCGCCGTCGCCCGCTCCCCAGCAATCTTATGCTCAGGAAGGCGATCAAAACGACGATAGCAAGTTCGATATCGAGTTAGACGGCATTATTGAAGGCGAAGGTATTCTCGAAATGATGCCCGATGGCTATGGCTTCCTCCGCTCTGCCGACTACAATTACCTGACTTCTCCCGACGATATTTACGTGTCGCCTTCTCAGATCAAGCTTTTTGGCTTGCGCACCGGCGATACTGTGCGCGGCGCTATCCGCCCGCCCAAAGAAGGAGAGAAGTATTTTGCCCTCCTGCGCGTATCTAAGATAAATGGTCTCGATCCGCAAGATATTCGCGATAGGGTGCCCTTTGATTACCTTACCCCGCTGTTCCCTACCGAAAAATTAAAACTGATCACTTCTCCCACCGGCCGCGATATGGGCACCAGGATGATCGATCTGTTTACCCCTATCGGCAAAGGCCAGCGTGGATTGATCGTGGCACAACCCAAAACAGGTAAAACTTTCCTGCTGAAAGATATCGCCAATGCCATATCCAAGAATCACCCCGAATGTTATATGATCGTGTTGCTCATCGATGAGCGACCCGAAGAAGTAACCGATATGCGCCGCAGCGTCGATGCAGAGGTGATCGCCTCTACTTTCGACGAACCCGCCGACAACCACGTGCGCGTAGCAGGTATTGTGCTCGAAAAAGCCAAACGATTGGTGGAATGCGGCCATGATGTGGTTATCCTGCTCGACTCGATTACCCGCCTCGCCCGCGCCTACAATACCGTAGCGCCTGCCAGCGGCAAGGTGCTCTCGGGCGGCGTGGAAGCCAATGCCCTCCAGAAACCCAAGAAGTTCTTCGGCGCTGCCCGTAATGTGGAATACGGAGGTTCGCTCACGATCCTCGCTACCGCGTTGATCGATACCGGTTCTAAGATGGACCAGGTGATCTTCGAAGAATTTAAAGGCACGGGCAACATGGAATTGCAGCTCGACCGCACCCTTGCCAACAAGCGAATGTACCCGGCTATCGACCTCACGAAGTCGAGTACGCGCCGCGATGAACTCCTGCTGGACAAAGATACCCTGCAACGTATGTTTATCCTGCGCAACCACCTCGCCGATATGAAACCCGACGAGGCTATGGAATTCCTCCGCAAACACCTCACAACTACTACGAGTAACGAGGAGTTCCTCAGCTCGATGAACGGATAGCGGACCCAGTAGCGGTCTGACCGTTTGTAACGGTCTGACCGCTAACCCCGCTACGGTCTGACCGCTAACCCCGCTAGCCCCGTTCACCCAATCCTTCCAATTTCTCAATGATATTCGCCGCTGCCGAGTAGGTGGCCTGCATGTCCGTGGCCTGGTCTTTGGCGGCAAACAGGGCCACCTCGCAGGTTTGTACGACCTGGCTGAAAGCGGCAACCAATGCCGCGTCTACGCCTGCTTCTTCCATGCGTTGGCGGGCCAGCGTTTTCGACCATGCCGCAGGGGGGATGTCGAATTTATACCCCAGGTAGGCAACCAGCCCTTTTTCAATTTCGTCATAAAAAGGACGGCTTTGGCCGGCATCAAGGTGGGCTTTTGCCGTGGATAGCCGGGCTATGGCTGTTTTTCGAGCCCGCTGACTCTGATATTCGAGCGAATTGCGGCCTTCCACGCGTTGCTGTCTGCGCTTTAACAGCCAGGCCATGCTAAGGGCCAATAGAGGCAACACAAGCCCTATCCATAGCCAATGAGTTACCCATAGTGAAAAATGGTAAGCGCTACGAGCAGATAGCGTTTTGAGCGGCAGAATTTCAGAGTCGTCGGCTTGTATTTTTGTGGGCGTAACATCCGATTTGTTTAAATGCCCCTGGCTGACGTTGAGCGTGATGGGGTCGGCGCTGATCGTAATGTATTTTGTCGAGTCGATATCAAAATAGACAAAAGCAGGGGTTATAGTGAAAATGCCGACTTCGCGAGGCACCAGAATGTATTCAAATACTTTTTTTCCCATTACCCGGCCATTCTCCTCAAAGGTTCGGTCTTCCTGTACTTTAGGAGGGTAGACTTCAAAAGACTCCGGGAAATCTATTGGAGGGG
>Ga0209573_1002174_pt1 | contig 26291 bp, 21 predicted proteins | sample TNRBio252014_DNA_FD_185870 | JGI IMG/M metagenome (GOLD analysis project Ga0209573, IMG submission 185870) | Wastewater treatment Type I Accumulibacter community from EBPR Bioreactor in Madison, WI, USA - TNR Reactor_6/25/2014_ DNA (SPAdes)... | ecosystem: Engineered > Bioreactor > EBPR >... | reverse complement strand
ATATTTAGGAAAGCAGCGCGAAGAAAAAGCGCGAGAATATTCTGATAATTACAAAAAACTTGTCGAAATTGTTGAAGAAATGACAGAAATTAATATGATGCTGCTCAAAGAAAATTGCGAATATTAGTAGCTAGAACTTTGGACTCTCGAGTATGATATATTTGTTTGATAAATCAAAATCACTACATTCAAATTTAATAATGATGCAATTTTTTATTAATTTTTAATGCTAACCCATTCTACTTGCAAGGGTGCATTCGTCCTATGATGAGGTTTTGTGAAGCTTTTATATGGGTTTCGCCGTATGGTATTACCAAAGACACAACACGACGAACATAGGCATAAATTAAAAGTGCGTAACCAGACCGTCCCCGGTCTGGTAGAGCAGCCTAAGGACAAAAAAGCAAAACTCCTTAATTAGGTTTGGCGCATTCGTCTTATGATATGATTTAGCGAAGCTTTTATAGGGGTGTCGGCTATTTGATGTAATATAAGACACATCATGAGGCGAACACAACCACTTGCAATTAGGCCTTAAATCTGAAAAAGGAAAAAATTGCTTAATTATTTTTTTGAATCATGATCTTAATACCAAGACAAATGAGTATACCGCCAGCTGTTTTTTTGAAAATGGATTGGTGTTTTATAAACTGTGTTCTTATTTTTTTCATTGAAAAAATATAGCCGACTAAAAGATTAGTTGCAAACGAACTCAATAATATTGTTAGAGGAACCAATATCGGAGGAACATTACTATCTAATGAAGGCAAAAAAACGGAAAATATGCTGGCGTAAAACAAAATCGTTTTTGGGTTTGAAAAGTTAGTTAACAAGCCATCGAGTATTGTTTTACATATTTCGCTTTTACTTAACTTCAAGGTGGGTTCTTCCGTACCCTTCGATTTACATAAGGCGAAGCCATAGTATACAATGTATAAACCGCCAAGTATCTGCAACCAAAAAATCGATTGTTCGAAGGCTTGCATTAATTGACTAACACCTAAATAACCTAAAAGACAATGTACAATACTACCGATACTTAAACCACAGACAAACAACAAACCATATATTTTATTTTTTAGGACTACATAATGCACAATTTTCCAAAAATTCGGGCCGGGTATCAATTCAGATAGAGCCGTTGCAAAAAATAGATAAAAAAGCGGAAGCATTATTTTTCGGTTTTTGAATGAATTCTAAATCAAATCCAAAAAAAGTAAAGCGCAACTATTTTGTAGCTAGACACAAATAATTCATTTAGATTTACCTTTTGTTTTCTGAAAATAAAAGTTATCCATATCAATTTTCATTGGCTCTGTTTTTTGACCTAGTTCATTTTCATGATTTTTTAGTACTTGTAACATCTCTTGTGGTGGCTCATTCAACACAATTTTGTTAATGCTACGAAACATAAAATAAGTTGTCGCAAAAACTAAATTGCTGCCTTGCAAGTCAGAATCATATTTAATCAAATTGTAGCTTTTGATTGACGAAAAAAAGCAGATGTGATTTTGATAAATATAAATTCTAATTTTTGAGATTTTATATCTATCAAATAAATAATTGGGGTCAAACTGAATAAAAGTTTCTCCCGCTAAAAAACTGCTGTTTTTAGCCCAACCTGTTATGAAAAAAGTAGTTCTTAAATCTACTTCTTCAGGGAAATACGAGCCTATTTCAAGTTCCACTAAAATGGGTTTTGGCGTAGGTTGAATCGGCAAAGAAATTACAACTGGCTCGTTATTTTTGGGTATCATGCAACCTTTCAATGCTGACCATTCCCATTCCCCAAGCAGAAGATCTACATTTCGGTCTTCTTCTTTGATGAAGTCCCATGACCTATTTTTTTCGTCATTAGAAGCTATTTGAGTTTGCGATTTTGATGAAATTATATTGAATAGTAAATTCCATTGATAAGTAAACAAACTCCCAACTACAATAACGCCCAAAGCAATTACCAAACCAATGGACTTAAGGGAAAAAAATGCCGAATTTGCAGTAGACGCGATCAAATACTTAGACTTTAAGGAATCATCAAAAACTTTAAACGCAATTGTTTTTACAGTTGCAGGGGCATGTTGTATTGGCATTTCTTTTAAAAGACTAATCAAAGCAACACTTGTCATAGTTATATTTTCGGCTTTTAATTGTGCTGATACTTTTTCTAAGCCTCTTTTTATTAGTGATCGTAGCGTATTGCCATTTAATTTTAATGTGTCTGAGATTACATCTAATTCTAAGCCTTCAATGTATTTTAAGTGAATGGGAATTCGATACTTCTCAGGTAGTTCAAAAATTACTTTTTCTACTTTTTGATATATCGCCTTGTTTTCTAAATGAGTTACCATGGTTTTATCATCCGATGGAGATTTATTGTTGCCTGAATATATTGTTTCTCTTTTTCGACGACTGGAATCTGAGCGAATTTTCATAAGCGCACATTGCACTACAACAGAAAGACACCATGAAGTAAGCAACTTTTCTTCATCACTATGAATACCCATAAATTGGCTTGCTTTATTGATAATGTTTATAAATGATGCCTGCAAAACATCTTCGGCGTCTGCCTCATTACGCGTATACTTAAGCGCTACCCGATAAAAAAGATCTGTCTGATTTTGAAAAAAAAGACTAATCGCCTCTTTAGACCCGTTCTCAACATAATGCCGGAACAATTCTGTATTTGATAGTTGTTGTAAACTCATGCTTTATTTTCAAAAATGGCTAGTTCTGTAAATCGCTAATCATAGCAAATCAACCCTAAGATGCAGACAATTACTTTTCTGTTGCAAAATGTAAAAAACACTAACGCTATTTTCTATTTGAAAACAACAAAACTTGTTTCTAAGTTTAAAGTAAGCTATTATCTTTTTACACCCACCATTAAAAAAACATGTTTTTTTGCCAGTTTTTCTTGTTACCACCATTTGTATTTACATGTAATGATTCACTTTATAATCTAAATCCACTTTGACCCTTCTCTACTGTGTTTATGCAATTACTTGAAACCAAAAATAGCGTGTAGAGATTGGGATGTGAAATTTGGGTTTTTTATGGTCGAAGTTTTTTTTCTGGCAATTGCACTAAGCATGGATGCTTTTGCTGTTTCAATTGGTTTAGGTTCTAAACAAAAAGACAAAGCTGGCCAACTAGCAATACTTGTGGCTATTTATTTTGGTCTATTTCAAGGTCTAATGCCAATACTTGGGTATTTAGGTGGCAAAAGCGTTTTTGGCTGGGTTGAAGCTTACGCAAACTGGGTTGCATTTATTTTATTAATATTGATTGGCGGCAAAATGATTTATGAGTCATTTTCTGATAAAGAAGACAATGCACCAAAAACAATAACACATCGACTTTTACTGGTATTAGCTATCGCAACTAGTATTGATGCTCTTGCTGCAGGGTTTGCTCTCAACTTACTCAAAGTTAACCCTTATTTGTCGTGTGCTTTTATAGCGTTGACTACTTGGGTATTTAGTTTTGTTGGTGTTTTTGCTGGCTCAAAAAGCAGAGCAAAACTTGAAAGTAAAGCCGAAATATTAGGCGGTTTAGTGCTTATTGCATTAGGTTTTAAAATTTTATTGTTTTGAAAAACCTCCTATTTTAATTCCACGAGAACTCAATTCAAACAATCAACACCCTTACTTGTGCATCTTGTCTTTTTGTAGATTTATTTATTTTTATAAATTACTTTCAAAGTATAATTAATAGAAACTCTATTTCTTGCCGATTTATTACAAAAGGAAAACAAATGAATTTTTTAGGCCCATTTTTATTTGCTCTGATCGCTGCGATTGGAAATGCCATTTTTGTTGCTGCTCAGAAAAAAGCCATACCAATTGAAAACCCATTTGTGTTTATAGCTATGGCAGTCGTTGTATGTGCTTTATTTACGCTTTCTTTTGCACCATTTTTTGGGCAACCAAATTACTTAAATGCCATTAAAGCGAATGGGGTTTGGGTTGTGCTCTGCGGCGCAGGGTTGTTTATAACCTATATTGGCTTTAATTTGCTTTATTCAAAATATGGCGCTTCTAATTATATTTTGTACGCTGTCCTTTCGATCATTACAACTTCTATCATCGTAGGCGTGATTATTTTCAAAGAATCATTCAATATTTATCATTGGTTTTCTTTCATAACATCAATTGTTACGGTCATACTATTTGCAATTGGGAATAATCTAACAAAAACTTAAACAATAATAAGATATAAAATATTCTGAAATCAAGGTTGAAATCTGAATATTTTTAGAAAAATAAAACCTACGAATTCATTCACTTATTCATAGGTCTCAATAAAAATTTATTTTTTTATTTCAGCTAAACGATAAATATAAACATTTTCTTTAATACTATTTACCACCACAAATACATTGCTTTTTGGTGAATAACGAAATCTGCCATATGTGCCTTGTGTTGCAGGTTTCGTCGGAGTTACTTTATTTGTCGCTGCTGGTTCTTTTTTTGTCCAAACATGTTTTTCAGCATCTAAAAGGTACACCTCTGCACCGCCACTCCAGGCTACAACTTGTTTTGTAATTGGGCACCAAACAAACCCAGGCGAGCAATAGTCACCATCAGGCATGGCCGCATTGATTTTTTCTACATCGCCACTTGTTTTATGTGTTACAGCAGACCCCTTATTGCCAGCAATGGGGAAATAAGTAACAGAGCCTTTATTCAAACCAATTAACCAATGATTAATGGGGTCAACCGTAAAGATTTGACCAGAAATACCGTTATGATTTCTTTTTGTCCATGTTTTGGAAATTGGGTCATATTCGTTTAGACCTGAACCACCAAAACACCACAAATGACCTGTAGATGAGTCATAGGCCACCATAGCTCTGCTTCCAAACCCTAAATTAGCCCCCATTTCCCACTTATTAAGATTAAAATCAAAGAACCAAGTAAATGGGTCCCCATTTGCACATGGCCAAATAAAACCACCTGCAGAAATCATTCGATCTTCGCTTTCAATATACTCCAAGCCATTATAAGTATGACGAGAAGTAGGTTGACCATCGGGCATAATCGGGTTGCAACCTTTCACATCTTTAAGACTTGACGGCTCTGTCAGCCTCACCCACTTCAAAGTATCTAAACTGAATGCATAGACCTCGTTGCCCGCATAATCGCCATGTCCACCACCCCAAACTAACAACTGATTTCTTTTTGTATCAAATGCGCCACCGCTCCATGGGGCTATCACATTACCTCCTGGCGGTACCGCATCCAATCTTGAATTTGGCACTTCAATCCATTCCCCTGTCTTAAGATTTTCAAATAAATTGGTTTTAGTTTCACTTTTTTTTGCTTCGGGGTCATTTGCTAATATTAAAATACTTCCTGTTAACAGAAAAAGGATCAAGAAAATGGTTCTCATAATTCACATCCTGAAAAAGTTATTTTGACTTAGGGGCAATAGAAGAGCAAGATTTTTCTTGAACATTCTCTGCCATATAAAAAGTTTGTCAAACTGAATAGCGATGATTTATGTATCGCAGAAAAAATTAATTTCGAGATTGTAAATTTAAGTAAAATATCAACTAAAACCGCAATACATAATGCGTTATAAAGTGTTTTTAATACACATGTAAAACAGAAACCTGACCACTAAATCTTTTAAAAAAGATTACTACACAGCGAGCTATTAAGTTGGTAACCAGATCGAGGTAGACGCGCCGCTTGCGCAGATGCACCCCTCACAGAACCCAGCTTGTGGATTTTAAAAGAAAATCGTAAATTTTAATTCAATATGATTAGTAATTGATCTCTCTTAGGTAGTTAAATCAAAATGGCGTTTGCCTAATATTCGGCGTCAATTCTGGTAGACATAGTTGTCTTCGTTGGATTTTTCTTTTTTTCCTTAGTCTACCAGACAACGGTGGTGAGACACTTCAGGTCTTCTTACGCACTTAATTTTTAAATTTCAACCTTCTTAGCAACTTTTAAAAAATGGTTTAAAAAGCAATTACAAACCAGCCTCTAATTTAAAGGAAAACAACCAAAACACCCCCCTTAGAAAATAAAACGAATTGAGCTTTATACATATCACAACTCTTCCGTTAACTCTCTGTCATATTACTTCTGTTTAAGATTGGCAAAAAACCAAATAATTGCTATCATTTTAATCAGCAAAGAAAAAAAGCTTCTTTATTGAATATTTAGACAGATGTTAAAGGATTTGTTTATTAAAACATTTTATCCTTTTGAAAAATATTTTTGTAAATAAGGTACAGCCTTATAAATGAGACAATCGGGCTGGGTTTTAAACAATTGGCCTAAAAGGAGTATAGGTGCAAAAGAAAATTATATTGGTATGCCTTTTAAATATTTACTTCACAATATTTTGCTCAGCACAGGTAATTGAGAACAAGCGATTTCAGCCAAAATATTTTACAGGTAGCTTTAGCTGTTATTTTAATAATGGGAAATTAAAATCGGTCGGGCAATATGTCAAGGGAAAACGCGAGGGACTTTTTACGGAATACTTTGGCAACGGAATTATTTCAGCGGAGCGCACTTATAGCTTTGGTGTATTAAATGGTCCTTTTAAAGAATGGTATTTTGAGGGATTTTTGATGCGCGAAGGCAGTTTTAAAAACAATAAATTGGATGGTAAAATAACTGCCTTTGATCAGAAAGGAAATATTCTTGAAACGCGAATTTATCAAGAAGGTAAGGTTATCGTTGAGGCAAAAGATGGTGAGGAAGAACCAGTTCGTGCACTTGGTGGTGGCAGAAGAAGAAAAGCTGGTGAAAAACCAGTTGTAGAAAAAGTTTATAAACAAGTTTTAGACCTAAACGAAGAACTAAAGTCAGCCATAATGGTGAATGATTTCGGTAAATTTGAAGAATTAATTAAAGATGCAGATGATGATAAATTGGGGTTATCATTGCTACTAAGCTCAGCCTTTGGGAATGATGATGTTGTTAATTATTTATTAGAAAACAAAGCAAATGTAAATTATGAAGGAAATTGCATAACTTATATTTTTGGTTTTGATGTAATTACGCCCATTATAGCTGCGATTACCTGTGAAAATGTTTCGACGGTACAAATTTTACTAAATCACAACCCAAATTTAAACCAAATGGTTCTTAATCATAAGCGCCTGGACCCCTTTGTCATTGCAGTTTCAATATCAAATAAAAGAATCATCAATCTAATCTTAGACAAAAACCCAGAGTTAATTCAAAGTAGTAGCAAAAACCCAGAATTTTTATTTGATTTAATTAGTTCAGAGGGCAATGAAGTAAGTGTTGATTTAGTGAAAAAAATCATTGAGGCCGGGGCCAATATACAATTTAAATCTACTGAGAATGAGAATCTAATTCATTCAATAGCCAGTGGCGGTAATGTAAATGTTTTAAATTATATATTGGAGAATTTTGAATTGAATGTAAATGATAAAACATCTGATGGGTATACTCCATTGATGTATGCGAAAACAGTAGAAATAGCGGAAGCCCTAATAAAAAAAGGCGCAAAAATTAATGAATCAAACAGCTCTCGCCACAATGCGCTTTCTTTATCTGTATTACGACATAGACATGCTTTAGCCGAGTATCTTTTGAGAAATGGCGCAGATTATAAAATAAAACCCAAGTCTGACGGCATTTTCATATACAACGAAGGTGAAAATGTCAAAGACATGATTTATTCCAATATTAATCTATATGAACAAAACTTAAAATCCGAATCAAAGTCAATAGAAATGTCAAATGATGAAATTCAAAAAGAACTAGTGATTTTGCGACAACTTTTAGCATTAATTAATTTGCAAGAGAATAAAAGTAAACATCTAAAACAAGAATAAATTTAAATTTTTTTTGTAAAAACAAATTCTATAATTCAAGTGATAATAAACAGAGATTCCAATATTGTAAAAGGAATTAAAAAAGGGAGTGAAATGTATGGCGTTTTGTCCTAAATGCGGTCTTGCTGTGGATTTAAAAGTTACATTCTGTGGAAATTGCGGGGGCACTATTGCAACCTCAAAACTTTCAGATGAGAAATTGTATTATAACTCCGGTGAATCAACCAAAAAAGGGAATGTCTTTACCATATTTTTTATTGTTTTATCTTCATGTCTCATTTTACCAATTATTGTATTTGGGCTTAGATTTATAGTTACAGTGTCTGATTTATCCAAACCTAAACTTGCTTTTAATGAAAGATCTGCTCTTGGCTTCTTGTTTCTATTGAGGTCAGAACAAGAATCCTGGCGCGAAAAAAGCACTTCACATACATATGGTAAGTTAAAAGAAGTTTTAGCTAACAGCAGCATAGTGCTACCAAATGAAACATTAGGATATACTTTTTATGACTTAACTTCAGAGCCAAACGCTGAGTTTTATGCCGTAGTAGCTTCGCCAATTGTATGGGGAAAATCAGGTGCCCATCATTATATTGTTACCAACACTGGTGTAGTTCGGTCAACTCAAAACAACCCTTTGCCTTTTAAAATTGCCGTAGAAGGAGACCAAAAATTAATTGATACAATCGAAATGTTAAAAGAAGCTCGATAATTAAAATTGCAAATTTTGAGTCAATACCATTAGTAATGGCTATCTCTGAGGTAGAAAAATCAAAATTGAAGATATACCAGATCGGGGGGTGCCGCGATTGGCCGATCTGACTACCTAAAAAAATACATTGAATAGTTACAAAAAAAATTCAGATTGCGAAGAGCTTTTCATTATTAAGTTCTAAGCTATCTTTTATTGCTGCATTGAACTTCTGATAAATTTTTCAAGTAACTTTTCATCATCCTTAAATTCAGACAACATCTTTTTAAGTGCGATTCTAGAAGTGATTGCTTTTTTTATATAATAGGAGTTCTCAACAGTAACTCTTTTGTTCTTTTCCCTCTCTTCTGCACCTTTATCGATGTTTGTTACAAAATTAATCAGCTCTAATGTAAAAGGCTTAAATTTAGGGTGTGCGATATTTTTTAGCACATTTAATTCTTCTAAAGTGTTTTTAGCAAGTGTTGCAGATAAAATTTCGCGATGCATAAAGGAAACAGAATCAACCATTGTCACAACTTCCTTTTTTTGCAAAAACACACGACCGTCAGGGCTATAGACATGCTCATTGACAATTTCCTTTCTTGGTATTTTATCGCTTAAAAAAGGTAGAAATGCATCTGCTGCAGTGAACACCCTTTCAAACGATGTAACCAAAGAGAGATTGCGATCAGCTTTGTTGCCTAAAACATCAATTAAATAACTTACATTCTCGTACTCAGGTAATTTTGTTTTTATTTCTTCTAATTGTTTAATTAAACCAACTTTATCGGCCGTCATTAGAGGGGCTAAGAAATTAACATTTTTGCAAATTTCGATAAACTCATTAATTGAACTTGTGACAACAGGGTCTTTTTCCAAGGTCATGATTCGCTTCGCATCATCAATATGGTTTAAAGAAAACACTTGAATATCATTTATAGCTGCCAACCCGTGCAAAAGGGCAAAATCACGAAAAGCAACGGCATTTTTATTTGGTATGCAAGCAATCGAGCATTTATCCAATAATGCTCCATGAATTTTTTCAATGACCCCGCCTACAACTCTTATTTTTCCATCAACACTAATATCACCTGTCATGGAGCATTTTGGGTCTATTTTGAAACCCTCGAATAAGGATAATGCAATTAACGCGAATGCGGCACCCGCTGAACCACCATCTTTTTCAGTATATCGATCACCGAAGCTAATGCGGACTCACCTCGTTGAAAATAGGTATACTTTGTTTTAACATATTTTAATGCCTCATTGCATGAATCCACCATTTCCTGTCCAACAGTTTTTTCCTTTTGAAACAGAAACGCTGTAGGGTTATTGGTTGGCGTAAATGTCATAATTATATCCAAAGTAGCACCATACATTTTTCCAGATTCTTGACTAAAAACAATTAACCCCTTCACGGAACTTTGATTATTTTTGATATTTGCTACATTCGTGTCATTTGGCTTATTTGGCGCCTGCTGAGTTGCTTCATTATTCTTAGGAATTTCCTTAGGCGCAACAACTTCCTGCGATGCCCAAGACCAATCACATTTAATTTTGTCAGTTATCGTTTCGAGCTCATATGCGGCATCATCATTTTTAGGTTCAAGGTCTACAATTAGCTCCAACAAATAACAAGCCAGTTTTTTATCGTTTTCTTCGGATTTTAATTTAAGCTTTTTAGAATATTTTAAAAGTATCTGTGTTAAAACCGGCAACCCCTTGTCTTGTGATACAGCTTGAGGGTCTTTAACCCCGCGTTTCAGCTTACTATTAGCAACAACGGCTTCTCTATTTTTATCATCCAATCGTAACGCCAAACCAATTAGTTTCGCCGCTTGCAAGATACCTTTTTTTGATACGGTGTTTTGAGTATCTCTAACATAAGAGCCCATAGCAACAGCTATTTCAGTTCGTTCTTCTTTCGTCAAAGAAACTTTTTCAATTTCAAAGATTTTTTTTTCTAAATCAGGCGAATTAAACTGGTCCTGTGAATAAATGCTGGTAAAAACAAATAACAAAACCGCAATAGAGCAAGGCAAACACTTCATAAAAGCACACCGAAAAAAGCTATTCTTTTCACAATAGATAGTATAGTCAAAATTAGTTTGAATACAAAAAAAATGAATACCAAAACCAAAATAGGCTATAAAATCGACAATTTTTTCTAAAATAGAGCTTTTTTCTTAAATTAATCAGGAAATTGATGCAAAATTTAATTATGATTAGCTCTGAAATCCATTTCCTCGGAGAACCAAAGTCTAATAGAATTCTTTTTCAATTTTGTTTAGTAATAAAATTTTAATGATTCGCTCGGAATCCTCTAGATTAGGGTCAGAATCCTTTAATTCGGTTAAGCGAATATCATATTCACCAGCTGGTAATTCAATAGGTGTTTTTTCATCAAAAACATATCTATCGACAATTTTTGACTTGGGGCTTGGTGGCGTTGAAAACAATAAGGTTATTTGTTTACCTGGGTTTTTTCTATTAACAATAGTCAACTTGTGATCCATTGTTGTTTTACTCGTGGGTTTGCCAGGTTCTCTCGTCACTTGAATTTCCAAAGAACTTGAGGAAATTGGCGCAGAAAAAAAGACACTCCATTGCATCCATGAGTTTTTGCCAAATGAATATTTCCTAGACAAAGGGGTGCCTGTCGAATAATCTTTTTCATCACCTAAAAAGTATAGACGCCCTCGGCTGCCCGCATCATGAAAAAACTTTGTAAACTTATGATTATCTTTTAAAGAGTGAGGCTCAAAATGCCACAAACTACCTGCTGGGCCAACATTTAATATTCAGACAATACAGAAAATTAACGCGAAGCCAAATAATTGAAATTCTCAAAGTTCACCCTTCAACGGCCACTAGCGAACTCCAAATGCTTTGCGAAGAAGGTTTTATCGTGCGCAAAACCCCCACTAAAAGCTCTAGTACCTTCTATCTTGAAATCGTAAGCTGAGTAGCTATCTTAATCCTCTTAAATAAAAAACCTTCAAAACTATAATGATAGCTTCCTTCGCATTCATCATTCTTCATTCAAGTTGAAGTTGCATTTTTTTTCTGAATGGCCTCTAAGAGTCGCCAGCAGATTAATTGTTGCCTTGGTAAATGAAAGGGGCCTTTCCAGGTGTTGCCTTTTAGTGGCACCGAAACGCTTCCGTCTCGATGCAAATATCCGTACCATTCACCAAATTTCGCATCTGGAAAATGCTGATAGGCCCAATCATGAACCTGTTGGTGCATTTTTTCATACTTCTCTTCACCCGTTAGCAAATAAGCATAAAGAGAAGCGATAATGGTTTCGTTATGGGGCCACCAAAATTTCATATCATGCCAATATTCCTGTACCGGCAAATCCTTCAAATCAACATTGTATAAAATACCGCCAAATTGTTTATCCCAACCGCGCTCAAACATCCAATCAAGCATTTGACAACCATGTTTTATCAATTCATTATTGTTGCGATATTGACCTTCCTGCATTATAAACCATGCGCATTCTATTGCATGCCCAGGGTTGAGCATGCGGCCATCAAAATGATCATAGATCTCGCCACCAAGCCCAACGGTTTCTATGACCGCTTTTAGTTCCGGTTTGTAGTGATCCCGAAGAATGGTTTCTATACTACGGTCAATCCATGCATTTGAAATCTGCATACCAATAGAACCACGCAATTCTTGGGCAGTAATAATGGCAATCATAGGGAAACCAATCCCCTTTGCAGGCCGTGTATTTGTATATTTTGGCGTAAAACCTTTTGGGTCTAAATTTTGATTAATGAAAATTTCAAAAATATGTTGGGCTTTTTCGGCCGCCCAACTTTCACCCGTCGCCTTTGCATATTCACCATAAGCAATCGCTGCGAAACTTTCACTAAAAGCATAACGACGCTTACGAAGTGGCAATCCTTCGCGATTCACATGAAACCACATTCTGCCATCACTTGGGTCAAAACAATGCTGTTCCATAAAACGAACCCCATGCTTGCAAAGCTCCAACCATTCCGGCCGCTTTTCCACATTATTATATAATTCACCTAATAACCAGGAAAAACGACCTTGAAACCAAACTGGTTTATCGGTATCCAACAGACTACCATCTCGATTTAAACAAGTTAGAAAACCGCCTTTTTCACGGTCAATGCCATGACGCAACCAAAAAGGCAATACATCATTTAATAACCCATCACGATATATTTTAATCAATCTCTCTATTTTTTTTAAATCCAAAATTAACCTTCCTATCAAAAATTAAATTACTCATCTAAGTAGTATCTACTCAGTGTATTTTTACTTTTTTTACAATTGGTACAGTAGAGACGGGTTTCAAACCAGTCTCTACAATTTGCTGAGTCGTTACTCTAAGTATTAAAATTAAGCCCATACAGAACAAAACTTATTTAGCGACACTTCTCATTTTTGAAAATCAAAAAAAACTATGAAGTATAACCAACATATTTGATTTTTTGATCAAGACGAAGTAGGGCTGCTAAGGCGTAACATGAAGTTCTTACCCCAAGAGCCACTCGTTTGTTGTGTTCATAATTACCTCCATCGCCATCCACACAATAAAAACCGCCTTTAAATCTAAGATCTTTAGATTTTACCTCTTGCAGTGATAAAAAGTGCGGCACTGATTTTGCCATGGCATTCAAATATTTTTTTTCTTTAGTGATATCATAAAGATCTTTTAGCTCTAGTATTAAAGTCGCGGCAGCACTATTTACAGGGGGCTCACCAAAATATCCTTTTGGTTCCTGCACTGTTAATATCCAATCCAAATATTTTTGAGCGGTTTCTAAATACTTCTTGTTCTTGGTTAACTTGTACGCACGCATTTGAGCTTGTGCTGTAAAATCATCATTGAATTTGTGCATATCTTGCCAACCCAAATGATTTTGATCATTTCCTACCCCTGTCATGTCTTTGCCAGTTTTTGGGTCTATTTCAATACGAATAGAACCATCTGGCTTTAAAAAAAGCTGAGTCCAGCGATCACAAATTTTTAAACCAAGATTTAACCACTTTTTCTTTTTTGTAACTTGGTATAGATCAAAGAAAAACAAAGGTGTACCACCATGAAATGAGCCTAATTGCCAATAGCTTTTTTTGCCTTTTTCTACAAATGAAGACCACGCCGGATAATTGTTTTTAACGGCATACTTTTCAAACCAATTAGCAAACAGGTTAACACAATACATATACTCTTTTTCTTTGGTGTTCATATAAAGATGCAGCAAACCCCAAGCCGCTGAAATGGAATCTCGAGGGTGGCACATCGTCGATTGAGGCGTTGTTTCTCTAATTAAACCATAAGCAGCTTTATTGCGATTATCATGAATTTGCAAAGATTTAATATATTCGCCAGCTAATTTAGCTGATTTTAAATACTTCTCTTCTTTAGTTCGTTGCCAAGTCATTAACAATGAAATACAGGTCATACCTGTCGTCCAATTAGATGAAAACACTAAAGGATATTCTTTTTTCCCAACAAATGCACAGTTCGCAAAGCGCCCACGATCAGCAAAACCTCCTTTTGTAACTTGATTCGCAACAAACCAATCTGCCAGTAAAGTCGCTCTTTTCAAATATTCTTGAATTGCTTTAGCCATAATTCAACCTTTCAAACCACAAAATTTTAAAGACACCCAAATTAAAAGATCTAATTATACGAAACTTAACCAAGGAGAAAGAAGAATTTCTAGCTTTCAGCAATATCCCTTTGGTTTTCATAAATCAGTTATAAACTTTACCTTTAATCAGATAATTTTCTATTTGAAATCTTTATGGGGTTTTTGGAGTTATCGAATCAGGTTTTTCTTCGATAAATCTATGACAAGAGATTGGTAAGGCAATTAATTTAAGGGGAATTCCTGCTTTTTGCAATGGAATCAGATTTCGCATACTCGTTTAAAAAATTGTTATTTGAATCAGTCATAAATGACTTAAGATTACGATCTTTTTCTCGATTGATGTCTTAGGAGAATTGATGGAAGGGTATTATCGTTATCCCAATGTTCATAAAGAAACAATTGTTTTTGTTTGCGAAAACGATTTATGGAAATCTAGCATAAAAGGCGGCGAAGCCATCAGAATCACAAACACTAAAGGTGAAAATTTACACCCCATTATTTCTCCTGATGGCAAAAAAATTGTCTACGCTAGTTCTTCAGAAGGTCAACCCGAAATATTTACCCTAGATTTGAATGGTGGCACGCCTCATCGACTCACTTTTTTGGGTGCTCGTTGTTTGCCAGTAGGTTGGTCGCCAGATAGCAATTCCATCTATTTTGTTTCTAATTTTGAATCACCCTTTGAAGTTTTCCCTTATCAAATATCAAAGAATGGCGGCGAGCCAATAAAACTACCTTTTGGCCCATGCACCAAACTTTCCATTGAAAAAGATGCCATTGCAATTGGCCGTCATGCAGGTGACCCTGCACGATGGAAACGCTACAAAGGTGGTACCGCAGGTGAATTTTGGTTGCGCCCAAATGCAAAAGCGCAATTTAAAAAAATATTGGATCATATAAAAAGAAATGTTACTTGTCCTCTATTAATAAAAAATAGACTTTATTTTCTTTCCGATCACGAGGGAATTGGCAATTTATATTCCTGTGACTATTCGGGCAAAACCCTTAAAAAACATACGGATCATAAGGAGTATTATGCTCGTAATGCCACCACAGACCGTGAACATATTGTCTACCACGCTGGCGGTGATCTTTATAAGTACCACATTGCAACTGAAAAATCGGCTAAAATCACAATAAGATCTTCCACCACTCGTGAAACAACTAATCGCAAATTCATTAAAGCTTCTCATTATTTACAAGATGTCGCTTTAAATTGTACGGGCACCCACTTAAGCATAACCACAAGGGGCAAATTATTTTCTTTTGCCAATTGGAATGGGCCTGTTATTCAACATGGTAAAATTGATGGTGTTCGGTATCGCCAACCAACTTGGCTAAAAGACGGTAAATCAATTATTGCTATTTCAGATGAAAAAAACGGTGAAGACCGCCCCATTTTATTTCAACGCGGCAAAAACGCTGGTGAACTTTTTGCAAATTGTGTTCTTGGTCGGGTTCATAATATTGTCGCAAACCCAAAGCAAATGAAGGTTGTTATTACAAACCATCGCAATGAACTTTTGCTGCTTGATACAAACACAAAAAAATTAAAGGTTTTAGATAAAAGCAATTTAGAGCGAATAGGAAGACCTGCTTGGAGCCCAGACGGAGTTTGGGTAGCTTACCCATTCAAAGATTCTAAAACAACGCAAATCATTCGAATTGTTAACACTCAGAACGGTCAAATAGAAAACATTACAAAAGCTGTTTTAAGCGATGACGAACCAGTTTTTGACCCAGATGGTAAATATCTATACTTTATCAGTAATCGCGAATTTAACCCGACCTACGATTCTGTTTTATTTGATTTGAGTTTTCATCATTCTCAAAAAATCTATGCTATCGTCTTACAAAAAAATGAAAAGTCGCCTTTTGATTTACCTCCACAAGCACCAAGTGGCGATAAAGATGAAGACAAGAAGAAGCCTTCAAGCAAAAAAAATAAAAAAATAAAAATTGACTTCCAAAATATTACTGAACGACTTGTTGAATTCCCGTTTAAATCTGGTTCCTATTCGAATTTACAAGTTACAGATAAGAAAATTATGTTTTTATCGGAGTCCGAGAAGTCCAAAAATGATGAAGAACAAGATGGGTTATTCGAATTAAGGGCTTATGATTTAGAAAAACAATCAGGCGAAATACTCTCTTTTGCACTGGATGATTACGAACTTGGCTTATCAGCAGAAGATATGGTTGTTGCCATGGGGAACGATATTCGAGTAGTAAAAGCTGGCGAAAAAATTACTGACGATGATGACATTCGAGATAATTTGAAAACAGGGTGGATCAATCTAAATCGTGTTAGCGTTTCGATTAATAGAGTGGAAGAGTGGAAGCAAATGTATCGTGAAGCTTGGTTGCTTCAACGAGAGCATTTTTGGAATTCAAATATGAGCGGTATAAACTGGAAAGTCATCTTTGATCGCTATTGGGATTTGATTCCACGAATCAGCACTCGTAGTGAATTTTCAGATTTAATTTGGGAAATGCAAGGCGAACTAGGAACTAGTCACTGTTACGAATTTGGCGGTGATTACGATGCTAGCCCACAATACCAAGCGGGTAAACTCGGGTGTACTTTTCATGTGAATAAAAAAGGCGAATACTTTTTTGATCGCATTTTTAAAGGCGACCCAACTAAAAAGGAAGAGTTTTCACCTTTACGAACACCAGGGCATGTTGTCGCATCTGGAGATCAACTCATTGCTATCAACGATATTAAAATTGACAAAAGCAAAAACCCACGCGAATTGTTAGTGAATCAAGCGAAACATGAAATACAAATTACTATAAAACAAAAAGGTAAATTAGGTTTAAAAAAACTTACGGTCAAACCATTAAAAAATGATGCACAACTCATTTATCGCGATTGGGTCGAAAAAAATCGCGAAGCGGTACATCGTTTAGGTAAAAATAAAATTGGTTATGTTCATATTCCTGATATGGGAGTTAAAGGATATTCTGAATTTCACCGTTACTTTTTAGCAGAATGCCGTTTTGATGCTTTAATCGTTGATGTAAGATATAATGGCGGTGGGCATGTTTCACAACTAATTCTAGATAAATTAAATCGCAAACGGCTAGGGTATGATTTATCCCGTTGGTCTAAAATCCCTGACCCATACCCTTTGTATACCATCCCTGGCCCGATTAATTGTATCACGAATGAGTATGCTGGTTCTGACGGAGATATTTTTTCCCATAGTTTTAAAATGTTAAAAATTGGCAAATTAATTGGTAAAAGAACTTGGGGTGGGGTTATTGGAATCAATGGACAATATGATTTAAATGATGGTAGCGTGACGACACAACCAGAGTTTTCTTTCTGGTTTAATGATGTTGGCTGGGGCGTAGAAAATTATGGCACCGACCCTGATTTGGTGATTGAAATTTCACCAGAAGATTATGTGAAGGATATTGATCGTCAGTTATTGTTTACCATTCAGACTACACTGGAACAATTAAAAAAATCTCCCGTAATTAAGCCTGATTTAAGTGAAAAGCCAAATACTAATGTTAAAAAGCAAAATCGAAAACCTTTCAAAAAATAAATTGTGAGTCTATTTGAAATATGCAATATCAGTTAGTAACGGTTGATGATTTTTTTGCAAACAAAGAGACATATCTGTCTGTTGTTTCTCTTGCGGAAAGAGAAGATGTTGCTATTGGCCAACTGGTAAAAGTAATTATGAAAATTGCTGACGGGCCTGTGGTTATCGAAGAAAAATTATGGGTGGAAGTGATGGAAGCAGAAAACGGCTTTTATATAGGGAAACTTGTTGATGGCAGTACGCAAAGCGATAATTTGCCCGCTGGTAAAAACATCGATTTTTCCAGTGAACATATCATTATGATTTGGTAAATCTATCCGGCACTGCTAAAAAAGGGACCCATCTCATCTAATTGGGCTAAGTTTTGAACCATTCTTCTCCCATCCGTCAATAATAAAGACAGAACATTATTTAAAACTGTCTTGTTTTTAGCTATAAAAGTCAATTTTATCAAAAAAATGTATTTTACATTTTGTAAAGCATAAACTATACTTCACCTTGCAATTTGAAAGGTTGTTTCCTGTTTTTATATCTTAAAGAAAGGAGATTCATTTTACTTAAAAATTAGCAGGTCGCGTACTTGCGGTTTTTCATTCGTTTCCCATAATACCAAATCTTTTTACTACAAAGGGTAGATTATGAGTTCACAGAACACAACTAATGGTATTTCTATCACTGCTCAGTCAAATTACTTGGAAGATTATTCCAACCCAACAGATAAAAAATTTCTATACTCGTATCAAATAAAAATCGAAAATAATAGAGAGCAATCCGTGCAACTTTTATCGCGCTATTATTTAATCATTGACTCCTACTCCAATCGCGAAATTGTGCGCGGTGAAGGCGTATTAGGAAAACAGCCTAAAGTTTTAGCTGGTGAATCTTTTCAGTTTTCCAGTTTTTGTCCCCTCCCAACGAACTTCGGCACCATGGAAGGAAACTTTCATTTTATCGACAAAGATGGTTTAAAGTTTGATGTTAGCGTCCCACGCTTTTACTTGGCATCTACTCTTTTTGAATTCCCCAAAAACAAATATTCTCGAGGCGAAATTGTACAGCATAATTTATACGGTTATCGAGGTGTCATTGTGGATTTCGATATGTCTTTTACAGCAGACGACAATTGGTACAAGAAAAACCCCGTAATGCCCGACAAGAACAAACCCTGGTACCATGTACTTGTAGACGGCACCGACAAAGTAAGTTATGTGGCCGAACAAAATCTTTCTTCTTGCAAGGAAAAGGAGCCTATCAAACACCCATTAATACCTCATTTCTTTAGTGGTTATCAAACAAAACAGTATATCCGCAACCAAAATTCTTGGCGCAATATAAAAGTCTAAAACATATTTTGAAAACGCCCCCTTTTTTTCCAAAAGAGGGGGTATCGCTTATGGAACTTTACTGTCTTAAAAGGTAGCATTCTAAAAAAAATCGCAATAAAGATTCATTTTTGCTAACTTTCCGTTAGAATTCAGTTTTTTATTTTAATTACGATATCATCACTATTACCTGTGCTAGGGGCATCTTTGCAAGCGTCATTACCCATTGCCAAAACAGTGTTTTGGGCATCTGAAAGCTTTTTAAATACTTACCCTATTCCCAATCACAGTTATAAAGAGCTAGACATTTCGTTTTTACCATTAATGCAAAAAAGACGATTAAACTCATTAAATAAAATCTTCTTTTATGTTGTAAACGCTTGTGAGCCAAAAGATCGAAACTTACCCATCGTTTTTGGTTCACGATTTGGAGAACTACAAAGAACTTTAAAAATATTACAGTCGCTTGGTGCAAAAGAGCAAATTTCACCAACCGACTTTAGTCATTCCGTGCACAATACGCCTGTAGCTCTCTATTCTATATTTACAAAAAATCAACAGCCTGCAAATGCTATTTCAGCTGGTGAAGATTCATTGATGGCAACACTATTCGAAACCGCTTCACAGTTTTACACTGAAAAAAAAGACATCCTTTTTGTTTTTGTAGAAGATAAATTGCCAGAACCCTACACTATTTCGAATGCTCAGGAGATCGATTATGCCTATGGGTTAGCTATGCTGATTTCTTCAAATAACCCCACTATGACATTAACTTGGCAAGATAACGGAAAAGCAAAAGGCTCAAAATTTCAACCTGCCGCTTTTTTTGAAGGCATACATCAAATTAACAATAATTTTACCATCAATGCATTTGGCAAAGAACTTTTATTTCATAAAGAAATGCATGTTTAAAATTGTCTCTTATGTCTGGCGTTGGTTTTTTTCCTTTCTAGCCTACCTATTATATGGTTTTTTCTCGATTGTTGCGGCTCTGCTACTATTTATTCCATTTTTACTCATACCCAAAAAATTGCGTAAAAGCATTTCCCAATACATTATGTTTCTTAGTTATTATCTTTTGACAAAATTTCTAATAATCACCGGTGTAATGAAAGTTCAAATCATTAACGAAAATTATCTAAAAAACCTAAAAGGCACTTTAATCATTTCAAATCACCCTTCTTTTCTTGATGTTGTCGTTTTAATGTCGATACTGCCCAAGGCAGATTGTATTGTTAAAGCTTCATTAAAATCAAATATTATCATTGGATGGTTCGTGCGAGCCGCCCAATATATTGTAAGCGATAACCCTCTGCAATTAGTGGAAACTTGCATTGATAGATTAAAAAATGGCTTTAATGTAATTATCTTTCCTGAGGGGACGCGCTCCAAGCCTACTTCGCTCAATGATTTTCAGCGGGCTTATGCCTCTATAGCCATAAGCAGTACCTGTAATTTAATTCCCATTTTTGTAACTTGTACCCCACCTGCCTTAACCAAACAAAGTCGGTGGTATATTATACCTGAAAAACGATTTAATTTTGATGTAAAAATTTTTCCCCCGATTAATATGCAAAAAATCATCGAACAATCAAACGAAAACAAACTTACTTCCAAATCTTTTTCAAAACAAATGGAAAGCTTTTTTAAATCTTTAATGAACTCAGAACCTCAAAATCATAATCAATTATTTCAACAATATTTTCCTGAGAATTCATGAACGAATACGATGTCATTGTTATTGGCGGCGGCCTAGGCGGCTTAACAGCAGGGGCTAAGCTAGCAAAATCCGGCAAAAAAGTATTGCTTGTAGAACAACACTATTTACCAGGTGGTTGCGCCACTGTATTTAAAAGAAAAGACTACATCATGGAAGTTGGTTTGCATGAAATGGATGGCCTGCATGCCGATGACCCAAAAATTGAAATCTTTGATGACCTTAATATTTTTGAAAATGTTGAGTTTTTAAAAGTGCCCGAATTTTATCGCTTTACCAATGAACGCGTTGATTTAGTTTTGCCCAATCATACAGAACAAACAATTGAACAACTTCTAAAAATCTTCCCTGCTGAAGAAAAGGCGATTAACGCCTTTTTCAAGCGTATGCATGCCATTCAAAAAGAGGTGATGAAAATGGCAAAGGAAAAATGGAAGATTATCCTTTTATACCCAAATTCAATGTTGCTTTATAATGGCAAACAAAATTTAGGTGACTTTTTGGATTCTATTACAAACAATGAAGACTTAAAACTTGCGTTAATTGGCAATTTACAATATTATCATGATAACCCCTATACGCTTTCGCTTGTTTATTTTTGTACGGCTCAAGCTAGCTATCTGAATGGCGGCGGGCATTTTATTAAAGGTGGCTCTCAAAAACTTTCCGATTATCTATCGAGTGTAATTACCAATAATGGGGGCACCGTTTTGCTTAGCCATTTAGTTACCAAAATTCTAGTCAAAGATAATGCCGCTGTTGGCATTGAATTTCAAAAAACAAATCGAAAAAATTCAGAACTTAAACAAGCTCATGCCCCCGTGATAATCGCCAATGCCGCAATTCCACTAGTCGTTGAATTATTGCCCCCTGAAAATCAACCCATACTGAAAAAGAAGGTTGACAAGCTTGAAGTTTCAGCGTCTTTACTTTCAGTCTATATGGGCTTTAAAAAAGAGGTGAAATCCTTGGGTAATACCAATTATGCTACTCTCGTTTTCGACCCAGAAGTAAAAAGCTTAAAAGATATGATTCGCTCTAACAAAGGCCCTTTTGATAAAAGAAATTTTGTTTTTGTAGATTATAGCCAAATTGATTCTTGCCTTGCCCCCAAAGGCAAAAGCTTTGGAGTTATTTGCACAGTGGATTATATAAAAGATTGGCAAAATTTAAGCAAAGAAGAATATAAAGCAAAAAAAGAAGAAATCGCCCAAATGTTTTTCAAAAAGTTAGAAAAATTAATACCGGGCATTGTAAATGAAATCGATTATTACGAAGTCGCTACTTGTAAAACCATAACACGCTACACCTTAAACCCACAAGGCTCTGTTTATGGTTTCGCTCAAACACCAAAACAATCGGGCATTTATCGACAATCTTATAAGTCTCCCATCAACAACCTCTTTTTTGCCTCTGCATGGGCTAGCCCAGGGGGCGGCTTTTCTGGGGCTATTTTAAGTGGCTGGAATTGCGCCCAGGAAATTTTAAAACTAAACTCCGAAGTAAAATAAATTTGAATGACAATTGCTCACTCGCCTTTTTTGAATTCTTTGTGATCTTTGTGTCTTGGTGAGAAAAATTCTTTAAAAATATCAAATTGATACGAAATAGTCACGCCAGCTTGATAGGTTAGAGAAGTTTTTCTTTGAATTGCATCGTAAATGAAAACAATTTTATCGGCAGTGTCTTCGGAATCAGCGAAAATTCTTTCTATCTGTAGATTTCTTTGGTCGTAAACATATTGGGTGTTGGTGTTTTATTTTCGTTAACACCAACAAATTATTGACAATTTGAAATCATTCAATATTAGAAAATTGCTCAATCACCAAAATTTTTTACCGTTGTTTTAATTAATGACAATTACTCTTTTTGCACAAAGTCAATACTAAAATTTTTGCTCTTTTTAAACTCAATTGAATCCACATATAAATCTTCATCTTTTAATGAATCCTTTATTACAGAATAAAGGCTTAAAGAATTAGCAAACTCCTTATTTTTTAATTTAGGATGGTCTTCCGAAACAGGAAAAATTTTCAAACCTTTTTCGGTAACAGAGTACCTCATAAAGATATATCGAGGTTTTTCATCTAAATCCTCATCAATGTTGATAATATTCATAAACGTATGCTCACCAATTTTTACGGAAAAACCTCGAAGAAATCCTACAACTGGTTCTGCCAAAGAAAGATTTTTAAAACAAATTAAATATTCGGTTTCTGAGAATTTATAAACTATTATTTGATAACCATTCTTTTTTGACTCGCTACTTACCTCAACCCATTTACCTAATAAACCCATATCAATTTTTATATTACCATTTTCAGACAAGGGAACTTTAGATTGATAACTACAACCCATTAAAATTAAAAATAATGAAAAGAAAATAAATATTTTAATTTTCATTGCAATAACTCCTTCATTAAGACCTTGCTAAAATACCTTCGCTTTCCCCTTGAATAACATTGTCGTTGCAACCAACTTCCTTTTTTGGTTCTTTGCAAGTCCCTTCTTTTCCTTCCCCTACAGTGATATTTACTGTAAGGTCTACAGTTATTTTACAAGTTGGTTTATCCTTTGTATAATCAATTACAATCCCATTAAAGGCTCGATTAACAGCTTGCCCTGTTAAGTCTTTTTCATCTTGGCATTTGCAACCCGATTTACATTCAACCTTTATTCCTTCAGGCTTTTTCTTTTTTACACCTTCTAGCATTTCTATAATTGCGTCACACAACCTTTTTTCATTTATATGATTTGTAACTAAATAACCACATCCTGATGTTGAAATATTCAAAGCTGAACAAGAAGTTACTTTTGCAGATTTAATATTAAAGCAAAACCCACATTCTTTATTTAATCCAAATGAATCTACAAAATTCACCGCAAAATACCCCCGATACAAATTCATACCATCTACATAATTCAAAGGGTCTCTCGAAATAAACTGCCCCAAACTTGCGTCGTAATATCTGGCTCTAAAATAAAACAAACCTGTTTCTAAATCTAACTGACGGCCTGTGAAAAAGTAAGGGTTGTCGACTAAGATACTGTCTGTAATCACAACAGGCTTGCCGTAGGCATTATACCCATAGCGTTCGCTTAGGTTGCCATTGCTGTCTGTAATGGCTGCTATGCTGTACTGTTGATTACTATGATAAAAATAAGTACCGTTGGTGCTGATTAGAGCGATTGGGTCGTCGATATAGGTGGCGTAAACGAAACTTTGATGTTCGGTAAATGCGCCGCCGTTGACTGATTTATATTCGGTGGCAATTTGGTAGTTTGAGTGTACAAAAACTGTAACAGTGTTGCCACTTGATTTTGAAACTCTGCGACCCAAGGCATCGTAGGCGTAGGCGGCGTTTACACTTGGCGTGCCTGCGGTTGAGAAGGCTAATTGATTGTCAAAATCCCATGTAAATAATGAACCGTCTTTATTTTGGGTTAAATTGCCTTTTCTGTCGTGAGACATTGGGTTTGCATTTGAAAATAGAGTCTCGTATGTTTGATTGAATGTTCTTGTTTCAGTGTTGCCGTTGACGGTTGTGCTATTCCAGGCACCTTCTAGGCTTAGATTCCATGATTGAGTTTGGTTTAATGTAGTGCCGTTTGATGTCCATGAAGTTAAACTAATTTGCTGCGACCATCCATGGTCTTGCCCTTCGGGCTGGGCAAGCCAGCGAAACTTCGCCATCATGGCTTCGTTTTCAAAATCATAAGAAAATGTTTGGCTTAGGCTTGACATGGTTCCATCGGTTTCTGAAGTTTTTCTTGTTGCTTCGCACATCCCTGTGATCACCCGTTATGTTTTTTAGTTGTATGGGGTCTAACGACCTCAACTTCGCCTTCCTGGCTTCGTTGTATTACTATCGTAAGTATACGAGAAATTTGTGATACCTGCAACTGATTTTTGGCAACTATTTATGTTTTGCATATGGTAGATTAGCTATTTTGCTTTCACAGGCAATATTATTCTAAAACCTGTGTCAGGCGATGAGCTATCGATTTCTGCCTTATACCTTGCGGCTGAACGACAAGCTCTGTATGAACCATATGCCGAACCGCCACGCCGAACCTTTATATCTTTACTATTATTGATAACTTGATTGATACCGTTATATTCACTATATGGAACATGGTCTGATATACACCACTCCACTGCATTACCGTGCATATCATAAAGACCCCATAAATTTGGCATTTTCGTTTTAACATTTAGTGTTTTAAAACCTAGAGATAAAAAATTTCTATTAAAATAAACAGCGTACCTCTCCAAAGCACTACTTATATAAGCACCCAATGTGCCTGAGCGACATGCATATTCCCATTCAATTTCTGTTGGTAGTCGATATTCAATTTTTTCTTTTTCATTCAACTTTTCGATGAAGCTTTGCGCATCATGCCAAGTTATATTTGTAACAGGTCTTAGTGCACCTTCATCTTTAGACTTATTCTCTTTCATCAGTAACAACCATTGTGCCTGGGTGATTTCCGCTTCACTCATATAAAAACCTTCATTAATTAACATCTCCGTTTGAACTTCATCTTCTCTTCGATCCAACTCATTTAGTGGGCTACCAATTACAAATTTACCAGGGGGAATCAAAACAAATTTTATCCCCAATGAATTTGTAAAAGTTACTTCCTTCCCAATTAATTCTGCAAAGTCATTTTGTTCTTTTATCTTCGCTACAATCATTTTTCTAGTATCTTCTCTATCTTGCAGAACAGAATCCCCATAACAATCCAAATCTTTTTCGCCCTGTCGTATCAATTTGCCATTAGAATATTCCTCGATAAAATAACCATGTTTAGAAATCTGAAGCACTGTGCCAGAAATCGGCTTCCAACCTCTAGTCCTGAAGATAGCTTCAGCAACCAATTCGCCCTTCCTATTCCATTTTTTTACAATAGAGAATTTTTCATTGAATATTTTTTTCTCATAAATCTCGCCATTTTTAAAAAAACCCGTTATTTCTTGTCTTTGATTGATGAGAACAATTGAACCTCCTTTATTATATGATGTTGATTTTTCAATGACACCGAAACTCCAATGGTCTTCGTGTTTTCTTATTCTGTCACCTGGCTTTGCTTGTATAACATCAAAAGTTGTTTCCATTCCGTGTTTAAGATCATTCTTATAATTAATAATGTGAGTAACAATATATTCACCATCACCAACATATGAAACCCCTTCTATATGATACACTCTCTTATAATAATGCCATTCGCCAGATTTTTTACCATCAGTATAAAAACCCGTCGTATATGCATGTGGTAATTCTTTAAAGTTTTTTTTATTTATGTGTTTATAAAACTCTATAAATTTACCATGCAAAATTTTCTTGTTTTTCGTATTAAGGTAATACTCATGTGAACTCTTTAATGTGCCATCTTTAAAATACTCGTAACTACTCAGCGAATTTTAAAGGACTTTTTTGATAATATCGCCTAGATTGCCATCAAACACTTCTTTTAACGCCCAAGATACATTAATGTTGTTTTTCTTGCATGTATTAATAAACCCTCTAATC
>Ga0209573_1002173_pt1 | contig 26297 bp, 16 predicted proteins | sample TNRBio252014_DNA_FD_185870 | JGI IMG/M metagenome (GOLD analysis project Ga0209573, IMG submission 185870) | Wastewater treatment Type I Accumulibacter community from EBPR Bioreactor in Madison, WI, USA - TNR Reactor_6/25/2014_ DNA (SPAdes)... | ecosystem: Engineered > Bioreactor > EBPR >... | reverse complement strand
TTACCGCCCTCGCGACCCCACTGCGACTCGGCAGTGGAGAACCATTCGGGACGCTTCAGAAGGTCAACCACCTGAGGGCAGGCAGGTGGGATGCCACGCTGGGGTGTCTGACGAAATGCGAGTCGCACTCGGTGGGCTGACGCCGCACCGCTCGCCAAGTTCTGCGGTGTGTCCAAAGCGAGAAGCTGTAGGAATGGGGCAGCATATTTCGGTAGGCGAAAGTTCATCGACTGGTCTGACGACGGCTGAACAACGCTCAGGATCGGCGAAAAGTGGGTGTTGGACCTTGCTTCGGCGGATTCTGCTGAAACTTCTGAGCGACCGTTCGCCGAATTCCCTCGTAGTCGTTCCGACATCGAACGGATCCCGTGGATCGTTGCCGGAACTGGTGAAAGCCCGCAATTCCTGAAAGGATGTGTCAATGCGATTGCGATTGGTTGTTGCGACTCTGGCACTGGTTGGTTCCGTATCTCTGGCTTCTGCTGGTGAGAACGCCGCACCCGTGCAGCCTGCTTCAAAGTCCGGGGCCGCCGTTCCGGTCACTCAGGTTGCCCAGGGGCGAGTCATTCAGCAACGACGCACTCAGGGAAGCTTCCTTGATCGAGTTATGGAACTGGAACGACGCAAGAATGCCTGGCTGCGTCGAACCTTCCTTCGATAAACGCCCGCGATGATTCCGCTGGACTCAGTATCGACTGTGTGAAATCGAGTCGTCGAAGCTGTATGCCAGCCCATGGTTTTCAATTGGACGCTATCGCGTTCCGGCTAATTAGTGCACTTGGTGTTGTGGGCATCTGGTGTTGCTGAGATGCCTGACAAATTCCGGTCGTCCGGAATCTCCTGCGCGGGATGAGTTCCTTTGGAACTCATCCCGTTCTTTTTTTATTCCAGACGCCATGCCGGTCCGCTGACAGTGCGCTGGGCAATTCGAATTCAGCCGAGTCTCATTTTTCGACCTGGAATGTTCGCTGGAGATGACTCAACAGTTCCTGGCGTCCGCGAAAGATTCGGCTGCGAACGGTTCCCAGGGGAATCTCAAGGATCTCGGAGATCTGTTCGTATGAGAAGCCGTCCAGTTCTTTCAAGACCAGTGGCTGACGGAATTCTTCCGGGACTTTCCGCAGGGCGATTTGCACCTGGTGGGCCAGTTCGGCCTGTTCAAGAGAATGTCCGGGCAGGCTCTGCAGATTCTTATCGCCTGGTTCAAACTCGGAATTCTGCTGAAGTTGTTCCAGCGATCCGGCATTCAGCGTGTTTGTCCTGAGTCGGCTGACGGCCGTGTTTCGAGCGATGCGGTAAAGCCACGAATAGAACCCGGATTCTCCGCGAAACAGGTTGAGCTTTCGCCAGGCCTGAACGAATGCCTGCTGGGCCACATCCAGAGCGTCGTCGCGCGACCCCAGCAGAATGGCAAGACTGTGAACCAGGCGGTCCTGATAGCGTTGCACCAACTCATCGAAGGCGCGCGTGTCACCCTGAAGCGTGGATTGAATCAGTTCGGCGTCAGGCAGCCCCTTCACTGTCACCTCGGACTACACAGGTTCCGTGACCTGACGTGAAACTCTGGTCAGTTTCTGCGTCTGCGAAAAGTAGTACATCGCACCGATTCCGGAGATCAGCAGTGCGATGCTGACCAATTGCGAAAAAGTGAAGTTTGTTCCCAGACGACCAGGTTCATCATCTCGAAACGTCTCCAGAACGTAGCGGTTGATGGGATAAAGAATCCACGCCAGAGCAATCACGGCCCCATCAAAGGATCGGCGGCGGAAGTACCAGGCCAGGATTCCAGCGAGAGCAAATGCGGCCACCGAACTGTAGATCTGAGTCGGATGCAGAGAGATCGTGGCCGGGGCATCGGCCGCGACCGTTCCTCGTTCCACCAGTCGTTCGAAGGTCAGACTGTCGGTCGGGAATCGTACGGCCCACGGCAGTTCACATGCGCGTCCAAAGCAGCAGCCGTACAGAAAGCACCCGATACGGCCAAATCCTTCACCAACAAACAACGAAGGAGCAATCACATCAAACATGGCAATCGGGTTGATTCCTCGACGACGACAATACAATACAACTCCAACAATGCCGCCAATCACGCTGCCATAGAAGACGATTCCGCCATCCCACAATGCGAACAGGGCAATCACGGCCTGGGCACCATGTTTGTTCAGCAGAACTCGATCCCAGTTCTGAGTCAGATAAATCAGTCGCGCACCGATCAATCCGGGGATCAAAACCCACATCATCATGTCCCAGATCACATCCGGAGGCTGGCCGATCGTCCGAACGCGTCGCGCCGCCAGCCAGGTGGCGGCCGAGAATCCGACAAACATCATGACTCCGTAGCCAAAGACGGGGATTCCGCCCTGAACGATCCCGATTTCTGGCTGCTTCCAGGCAAGAAATCCGAAAACTGCGGGCACGGCCAGCCAGAACAGCGAAGACAATGCTGCCTGGCGGCTTTGAAATCGAAAGTTCAACACGGCTGCCGTCGCCAGAACAATCACTGTCCAGACCAGACACAGCCACGCAATTCCGACATGCAGTTCGTTGCCGACGGACTGCCATTGCCAGACGCTGTCAAAAACGAATCGCAGGAGAACCTTTCTCATTGCGGTTTCACCAGGGGCAAAGAACCCCTGACCCAAAAGGAGCCTCCCGGCTCGTTGCCTGAAAACTGTTCACCCCGAATGCAGACCGGTGCTCAGGATGCACTCCTGAAGCAGGGAATGAATTCAGTTGAAGAAGTGTGCTTTGCCGATGAGGAACGCTGGGATCAGGTTCTGTCATTCGCGGGGTGATCGGCATCGGTTCCGGACTGGACGCTGACGCGTTCCGGCTGACAGAGCCAACCACAAATCGAAGCGAAGACAAAACGCTGTCTGAACGTTGACTCCCGGCCACATTGCCGGGGGCAGGCCGGATCATAGACAAATCGTATTTTGGAGCGATACCGCAATGCGGGGGATGGTGCTTTGCGGCGGGATTGAGGCCTGGGAACGGTTGGGATTTTCGATTTCATCTCCTTCGAGAACCTCCGAAGCATGTGATCGAGAATTGGTACTGGACCATCACAATTCGATCACCACTGAAGAATCCGCGGCACCCGCCTGTCGAGAATTCTCCTGGACTCCCGGTTTCACCTGGTGAGAATGAAAGCAGGTCTGTTCGACCCGATTTGCTGTTGTCCTTGCGGTTCGTGCGGTGACAGGGCAGAATCCACGGGAAGCCGCGTCGGGATTCCCAGCGGTAGTGCCGGAGCAGGCTGAAGGATAGCGACGTGGCTGCGATGCGAGAACGAATGCTGGTGATGGGGCGGCCGGAGACGGTGCCGAGGCTCCAGAAGCTGACCGGAGAGGACATTGAAGTTGTCTCGGCCGGGATCGCACAATTGCCGGATCCGGCGGCGGATTACATGGTGGTTGATCGTTCGACGCCTCAGCTGATGTCGGACATGCAGTTCTGCGCGATGGGGCTGTTCGATGCCCTTCCGGATGGCGTGGTCCTGCTGAATGATTCGTACATGATCCTCTGGCACAACCAGAAGTTTCGGTCACTGCTGAAGACTGACGAATCCCTGATTGGGCGGTCTCTGCAGGACGCCATTCGACCGGCGGATGGAACGGACCTGACTCGCATCGCCGCTCCCGAATCTGTTGATGGGGCTGCATCACTGAATGTCAAATGCGAAGATCGGACGGTGCTGGGACTGCGTCTGGCCAGAACGGCCATTCCTCTGGGAACCGACCATCGACGCGCACTCATTCTGACGGTGCGGGATGTCACTCAGCAGATGATGTCCAAACAGAAGCAGGATGCGATTTATCGTGCGGGGCTGGAAATGGGCAATCTGTCGCCCGACGAAGTCACCGCCATGACACACGAAGAACGAATCGCCTTGCTGAAGGACCAGATTCTGCAGCTGACTCAGGAAGTCCTGGGATACGACACCTTTGAGATCCGTCTGCTGAATTCCGAATCGCACGAGCTGATGCCGCTGCTGGAATTCGGAATGGATCCGGAAGCGGCCAGTCGTCGTCTGTTTGCGGCGGAATCCGGCAATGGCGTCACCGGATTTGTGGCCTTCAGCAAAAAGAGCTATCTGTGTGCCGACACGAAAAACGATCGGCTGTACCTGTGCGGAGCAACAGATGCCCGAAGTTCGCTGACGGTGCCTCTGATGATTCGGGACACGGTTCTGGGCACGTTCAATGTGGAAAGTCCCGGCACGCTGTCGTTTGATCAGAAGGACCTCGACTTTCTGACGCTGTTCGGAAGAGTGGTGGCCAGTTCATTGAATCAACTGCAACTGCTGGCCGCTGAAAAGGTCACGGCCGCGACAGAGAATTCGGATCGGCTTCGTCGGAGTGTTGCTGGACCTTCCGATGAGATCCTGAACGCCGCCACCTGGATACTGGAACGGTACATTGGCCACGACCCGGATGTCTGCGAACGACTGCATCTGATCACGGACCGCATCCGCAGGATCAGCGCCTCTGTGGGATCCGTGAAACCGTCAGAGAATTCCAGCGGCCTGGTGGCACCGACGGTGACTCGTCCGCCGCGCAAGGCATTACAGGGGAAACGAGTTCTGGTGGTTGATCAGGACGCCACGGCTCGGGAAGAGGCCCACAACCTGCTGGGGCAAATGGGCTGTGAAGTGGAAGCCGTGCAGACCGCCAAAGAAGCCTGTGCGATGCTGCGAAATTACCACTACGACGTGGTACTGACGGACATCCGATTGTCCGATGCCAATGGCTATGAGTGCTTCCGGAAAGTTCGGGAAATCAACGGTCAGGTGCCCATCATCATGATGACGGCTTTCGGCTGGGATGCGTCGCACTCGATTGTTAAAGCCCGCCAGGAGGGGCTGAAAGCAGTGCTCTATAAGCCATTTCGGCGAGCCCAGATGCTGGATGAGGTTGAGAAAGCCGTGACAACGCCGCCAGCGATTGGCTAAACCCAACGAACGGTCAGTGGCCGCTCATCATCGCTGATAGATGGGAAGGAAGCCGCGATCCAGCTGCAGCATGATGCAGTTCAGCGACGTGACATAGACATCTCCGATCTGCTGATCTTCCCAGCCGCCGTCGGATCGCATTTCTGACAGCAGCTTCGTACTGAGTTCATCACGATACCTCGCCCAGTCTTCACCGCCTGTGCGATAGACGACCTGAGCAAAATAGAAATGCATGTAGTGCCAGTGGCCATTGGTTGCCGAGACCGGTCGCTCGGGCCAGATCATTCGCTGGCAGTATTCCCGCATCCGCTTTGTCAGATCCGAGTCGTACTCGCCGGCATTGAATAGTCCGGCAAGGGCAGCGGCAGTGATCGGAGGACGTGAGCCACCACCGCGGATGTTGTACTGCACTCCGCCGTCTTTGGTGGTGCATTCCGCAATGTAGGTTTTTGCTCGGTCAATGATCTCTTTGGAAACCGGGATTCCGGCGTTTCGACAGGCTCGCAGTCCCTGCACCTGGGTGATGCAGGTGGAGCCTTCATCGTAGTCGCTGCCCTCTTTGGCGGACACATATCCCCATCCGCCTCGACTGGTCTGGGAATCTGCACAGAACTGCACCGCACGAATCAGGACGTCGCGGATCTCTTCACGTCGCTGGACATCTTCCTCTTCGCCATACACCTGACTGAGGAAGACCATCGAAAACCCGTGGCCATACGTGTAATGGCCATCTTCACGCTGGTAACCGATCAGCCCATTCTTGCGACTCATCGACAGCAGGTAGTCGAGTGCCAGACGGATCTGCCGCGAATACTTGCCGGTGGTGGTCGTGGATCCCTCGGCCAGCATTGCCGTTCCTGCCAGTGCTGTCATCGCAACTCGATACTGACCGTTATTGGCCTCCCAGTAGCCCTGACGTTTCTGAATCCCTGCGAGGTAATCGAGCGATCGTTCCACCGCCTGATTGACCTTCTCGTCGGCTTGAAGTGAGCGTTGAGGGGCCAGCAGGCACAGCGATATCCCCAGCAGGATTCCCTGGCAGCGGATCAGAGCAACAGATCGACAGATCGTCATGGGGCTTCTCGTGCAGGAACGGAAACTGAGGGAGGCCGGGTCAGTTGCCCGGCCTCGGAATCCTCTTTCCCGTCATTTCGCGTTCTTTGATTTCCCCGCGGAGCTGCCGCCGGCCTTCTTTTCGGCCTCCAGCTTTTTCAGATAGGACTTCATGTCGTCAATGATGTCCTCGGTGGCTTGCCCCGGATTCTCAATGGCCTTCTTTTGCAGTTCAATGGCCTTGTCAAGGTTGCCCGACAGGTGATGCAGGTGGGCGACCGTGTCAATGACCATGCCATCGTCGGGGCGGCCTGCCATTGCTTTTTCTGACGCGGCGAGTGCAGCCGCAATCAGTCCCTTTGGGAGATCATCGGCATCGGCCGACATCTCATAGACCTGCCAGCTGATCTGATTCAGCATTTCCGGATCCGCCTTTGGATCCGCGGTGAGTTTTCTCAGATCCGCGACGGCCTCATCGAACATCTGAGCGCCCATCAGGATCTGCAGTCGTGCGGCTCCCAGCTGAATCTGCTGTTCCGGAGTGGCCAGCTTTGCAGCTTCTTCCAGCAGGGCCAGTCCGTCCTTCTTTTCACCGTTCTGGATTTTCCCCAGGCCCAGATTCGCCTTGGCGACGAACTCAACGTTATTCAGTTCCTCAGCGACGGTCGCATCGCCTTTTGAGGCTTCACGTCGTTCTGCAATCATCTTCAGAGCTGTTTCAAAGTCCTGACTCTGCATGGCTGATTCGATTGCGTACATCAGCCGGAAATCTTCACGGTTCCAGGTGCCGGCAACCACTTTCTCCAGAGGCTTATCCAGTTCCATCGGGTGACCGATCCATTCGATCAGGCCGTCTTTGCCAATCAGAAATGACGTGGGGATGCCAGCCTGTCCCGATGCTTCCATGTAGTCCCGGCTGACTGACCCGTCCGGATCGGTCGTCAGACAGTAGGCACTGGTGAGCGTGGCAAACGTGGCTGGTTTTTCGGCCTTCTTCGATTCGTCAGGTTCTGATTCCTCGCTGACGGCACCGCGAAACGGTCGCTTCAGAAACCCGTTAACGGTCTCGAGGTCTTCATCACTGATGCTGATGATCTGAACGCCTTTGCTGCCCCATTTCGTCTGCAGTTCCGCCAGATGTGGCATGCTGGCCACGCAGGGGCCACACCATGTCGCCCAGAATTCCACCACATAAACTTTGCCGGGTTCAAACTCTTTGACGGGTTTGAATTTGCCGCGACCATTGCTTACCCAATGCTCCACATCAATCGCCGGGGCTTTTGACCCGATCGTCAGCGAATCGGCTGATTCTGTTTCGGAGGCGGCTTTTTCATCCGCCGACAGTGCTGCAAGCGGACTTACCACAAGTGCGAAGGCGGCAATCCAGTGGAGCCGACTGCTGAAAGCTGTAACCATGAATTTTATCTGTCCTGAATCTGAAGGTAAGACGTTGTCGCCGCGCACAATCGGCCAGCCCGCATTACGTCGGCACGTCTGAGAATCACCAGGGAATCATAGCGATCCGCACGTGTTCGTGGGATAGTTTCTGCAGAATCGTTGGCGATCAGCGGATTGCCCGGTGCAGGTTGGCCATGCACCGCGCGTATCTCCTGTGCCTTCATCGCACCCTGGCCAATCACGAAATGCTGCCATTGGGGGACGAGACGCTGTAGTAGAGGTTTAGTGAAATCGTGTTGACCAGTCGGCTGGTATCGCCTGAGCAGAGATCGAAGTCTCGACGCTGGAGTTTTCGCCTGGTTCCCTCCCCTTACGGGTTGTCGGGGCTCGGTTTTCTGCGAAAATCCCGGCTTCCTGATGAACTTCCTGAAAGGCGTTGAGATTGACAAAGGTCGAATCGTAGAACCACTTGACGTGACTCCCGGCCCCTCCTGATTTCTTTGGGACGAACTGATCTGCCAGTGGTTCCATCGCAGAAACCGCATGTCGCAACGCCCACGCAAAATACTCTCGAAATAAGCGAGTTTCCCCATCATGTTGCTGTTGATTCTGCGGGTTGCATACCTGCTGATCAGTGCAGGCGCCATTCTTGCTTACATCACAACGGAAACCGTCGCCGGGCAGACCGCTCGTGTTCCGGCCATTGTGGAGTGGAACAAAACGGCGGCGTTCTTCGCGCTGCTGCTGATCTCACAGAGTGTGACGATCATCGACATGACCATTCGCAAAAAGCGAATCGATGTGATCTCCGGGATCTACTTCGGGATTCTGGTCGGAGTCCTGCTGGCGTACCTGATGATCCAGGCGTTGACTCCGATTGTGCCGTCGAACAGCCCTTACCATACGATGGTCGTGATGCTGACGCTGCTGATTCTTCCCTACTTGTGTGTGACGCTACTACTGCAGACAAAGGATGATTTTCGTTTTGTCATCCCCTACGTTGAGTTTCAGCGGGATCTGAAAAGCGGACGCCCACTGGTTGTTGACAGCAGTTCACTCATCGACGGCAGAATTGCTGACGTCGTGGAAACTCAGATCATCGAATCTCAGCTGATCGTACCCGACTTCGTGCTGGCGGAAGTGCAGGACGTTGCCGATTCCAGCGACAAGAACCGCCGAATCCGTGGTCGACGAGGCCTGGAGGTCCTGGCCAAACTGCAGCAAAGCACTGTGGTTGACGTTAAAGTCATGGAGACTTCCCGGACTGACTTCAAGATGATGACTGTGGATCAGAAAGTTGTGGCACTGGCTAAGCAGGTTCGCGGTGGAGTCATCACCAATGACTTCAACCTGAACAAAGTCGCCAGTGTTCAGGGAATCCCTGTGATCAATCTCAATGATGTGTCCAATGCCCTGAAACCAAGGTACATCCCGGGCGAGCGTCTGACGATTAAAGTCATCAAGGAAGGTGAAGGACCAGGTCAGGGAGTGGGCTACCTGGATGACGGAACTATGGTTGTCTGCGAGAATGCTGCCAACCTGCAGGGCAAGGACATCAGTGTGATCGTGACGAGTGTGCTGCAAAGCAGTGCCGGACGCATGATCTTCGGAAAAATGGTTTATAAAGCCGGCGAATAAGCGGATCGAATTGCCGGGTCAGATTCGAGAGGAAACTCGAAGTCCCCGGATTGCTCATCATGCTGGCTGATCGCGGCGAGCCGGCGGGAAATCGAGAACGGCTCAACAGGAACGGACCGAGTCCAGCATATGAAAGTTCTGCTTGCAAACCCTCGCGGATTCTGTGCCGGCGTCAATATGGCCATCGAATGCCTGGATGAAGCAATTCGACGAGTCGGGCCGGGCATCTACGTCTACCACGAAATCGTTCATAACAAGTACGTTGTTGATCGCTTCACCAGACAGGGAGTCACCTTCGTTGATGTGCTGGAACAGGTCCCGGTGGGCGGCATCCTTCTGTTCAGTGCTCACGGAGTTTCTCCCGAAATCCGTCGAATTGCCCGCGAACGAAAACTGCAGACAGTCGATGCCACCTGTCCGCTGGTCACCAAGGTGCATCTGGAAGCGATTCGCTATGCCAATCAGGGATACCACATCATTCTGATTGGCCACGAAGGACACGACGAGGTGATCGGCACGATGGGAGAAGCGCCGGAAAGTATCACGCTGGTCGAAACACCAGACGACGTGTCCCGACTGCCCTTCGCTCAAAACGACAAGCTGGCCTACCTGACTCAGACCACACTGAGTGTTGATGAAGCCAACGCGGTCATTCGAGCCCTGCGTGATCGTTTTCCACAGATTGATTCGCCCAAAAAAGAAGACATCTGTTACGCCACGACCAATCGGCAGGATGCCGTAAAAGCGCTGGTCGAGTCTGCGGATGTGCTGATTGTGCTGGGCAGCCAGAACAGTTCGAACAGTCGACGTCTGATGGAAATTGGAGCCTCACGGGGCGTTCCCAGTTACCTGGTTGATGGCGCTCATGAATTGCAGGTGTGGTGGTTTGAAGGCGCAGAAACCGTCGTTGTCACTGCCGGCGCAAGTGCTCCGGAAGTGGTGGTGCAGGAATGCATCGATTTCCTGAAGTCGCACTTCAACGCAACGATTTCCGAAGAGACGTTGCGGGATGAGCACGTCCATTTTGCAATGCCACGCGAACTGCAGACACTGATTCCACCTGCTGTGACCGAATCGGGCCAAAGTCCGGCCACTTCGCTTCACGCGGACCAAAGTCTGGCGACTTCGGCTACAGATTCAGGGGCGACTGCCAGGCAGACTTAAGGTCTGCCAGCGCGGCGGAAATCACTTCGCGGCCGCCAGCCGTCACTTTCAGGACCTGATCCGTGTGAGTTCTGCCAACGTGTTTGAGCGGGATCGTCGCAGCAAGCGCCTCGAACTTCGCCTGATTGGCTGGTGAGACTTCCAGCAGAAAACGAGTGTTACTTTCAGAGAACAGCTCGACAGGAGAAGTGTCCGTCAGCTCCAGAATTGCTCCGAAGCCGCCCGCGAATGCCATTTCCGCAACTGCGACCGCCAGCCCCCCTTCACTGAGGTCATGGCACGACAGGATCAATTCGTCGCGGATGGCCTGATGCAGCGTCCGAAAGATGCCCGGGGCCGCGGACGAATCCACTTTTGGCACTGATCCGCCTTCGATTCCATTCACCAGATGAAAATGGCTGCCACCCAGTTCCGGCTTCGTATCGCCAACCAGGTACAGCAGGTTCCCGGCGCCTTTCAGGTCCATGGTCACGCATTGTTCGACGTTTTCGACTTGTCCCAGAGCTGTGATCAGCAGAGTCGAAGGAATCGCAACCGTTCGCCGAACACCATTGGCATCCTCATAGCTGAATTCATTGTTCAGACTGTCTTTGCCGCTGACGAATGGGGTTCCGTAGGCAATCGCTGTTTCTTCACAACCGATGGCCGCTCGAACGAGTGTTCCCAGGGTCTCCGGACGTTCGGTGTTGCCCCAGCAGAAGTTATCCAGAATCGCGATGCGATCCGGATCCGCTCCAACCGCCACACAATTGCGAACGGCTTCGTCGATGGCAGAGGCGGCCATCCAATAGGGATCCTGATCCCCGAAATGCGGATTGATGCCGCACGAAACCACCAGGCCCCGTGACGACTTCAGATCCGGCCGTACCACAGCCGCGTCGGACGGACCGTCATTGTTCACTCCAACCAGCGGTTTGATCACACTGCCCGCCTGGACCTCATGATCGTACTGACGAATGATCCATTCCTTGCTGGCCACATTTAGCGATCCGAGAATGCGTTTCAGATCGTCGGTGTAGTCGGCTTTGGAGGCACTGGCCGATGCGTTTGTTGCTGAGTTCGTGTCATCGCCTGAGATTTCATAGACCGCTTCCCGTACGACCGGCGGGCGACCGTCATGCAAAAACGCCATGCTGAGACTGCCGACCTGATTTTCGCCGAACTTCAGCACCAGTTGCCTGGTGTCGGTGAAGCGGCCGATGGCAGTGGCTTCCACACCTTCTGAAGCACACAAAGCATGGAACTCATCCCAGTTTGCCGGAGGCACTGCCAGCACCATGCGTTCCTGGGCTTCCGAGATCCAGACTTCTGTGTACGACAGGCCCGAATACTTCAGCGGCGCTTTGTCGAGCCAGACTTCCGCGCCGGTCTCTTCGCCCATTTCTCCAACGGCACTGCTGAAGCCACCGGCACCACAGTCGGTAATGGCCGAATAAAGACCGCGATCCCGAGCGGCGAGGATGACATCCATCATCATCTTCTCAGTGACTGGATTGCCGATCTGAACGGCACCGCCGGAAATCGATTCGCTCTCTTCCGTCAGTTCCACGGACGAAAACGTTGCGCCGTGAATTCCATCTCGTCCCGTTCTTCCTCCCACGGCCACGATCAGATCACCGGGGCTGACGTGTTTGTCACATTTGTCGACCGGAATCATGGCCACGTTGCCGCAGTACACCAGCGGATTGCCCAGATAACGGTCATCAAAACACACCGCGCCGTTGACGGTTGGGATTCCCATTCGATTTCCGTAATCGCGAACTCCGGACACGACGCCCTGCATCACGGCCATCGGATGCAGAACTCCCGGTGGCAATTCGTTGGCTGGATAATCGGGTCGCGCGAAGCAGAAGACATCCGTATTGCACACTGGTCTGGCTCCCAGCCCTGTTCCCAGCGGATCCCGGATCACTCCGCCCAATCCGGTATTGGCGCCACCGTATGGCTCAATCGCCGACGGATGGTTATGTGTCTCGACTTTGATGCAGACGTTGTTTTGCTCGTCAAAACGCACAATGCCTGCGTTGTCCTTAAACACGCTGACGCACCAATCGTCTTTCCCCAGGCGTTCACGAATCTGCACGGTCGCGGAGAAAATGGTTTCTTTCAGCATGTTGCGGAAATGATGATCGCGGACAACTTTCCCACCCTGGGATTCCACGTAGTGAATCCGCCCGGCCAGGGTTTTGTGCGAACAGTGTTCACTCCAGGTCTGCGCAACGGTTTCCAGTTCGATGTCCGTGGGATCCCGCTGCAGCCCGCGATAATGATCCTGCACGGTTTTCATTTCAGGGAGACTCAGGTAGAGCTGCCCTTTCCGGCTCAGCACCATCAGCTCGTCGTCACTCATGTCGCGGATGGCAACCGTCGTGAGTTTGAATGTGTATTCCGAGCCAATGGACAGGTCTTTGATCTGCAACGGGCCGGTGACGACGTACTCAATCGCTTCGTTGGAAAGTATGCGGCGAGTCAACTGGTTCTGATGCGCTTCGCTCAGATCGCCGGTCACCCAATAGCGACGACAGGTCGCGACGTTGGTCACATTGATGTTCAGCCGACTCAGCGCTCGGGCCGCGTTATCGGCGACGGAATCCGTCACTCCGGGGTGGAACAGCACATTCAGGCAGAAGTTTGCCTGGCCTCCTGTTGAGGTCGCCTTCACTTCCGGACTGGTCGCTGCCAGCAGATCTCGAATGGTGAATTGTTCTGTGACCGGGTCCACCAGCAATTGCTCGGCCGCGCGTGTGGCATCGGCCTGAGTCAGGTTACCCTGGATCAGAAAGGTTCGAGCTGCTCGTACAGAGTGAAGGCCCGAAATGCCCTGACTTCTGGCACTCGAAAGCACTCGCTGACCCTCATAGTCCTTTTCCGAGCCAACCGGAAGAATCTCGACTTCCCAGAGCATGTGACGACCAGATTTCTCAGAAAAACTCAGGAGAGAATGTTCACCGCGCGACAGACACGCAATCATTCATGGCGGGAGTATTTCAGGGTCACAACGCGGTTACAAGAAACGCACGGCGGGGATTCCGGAAAGAGGAATTCAGAACACGAAATGCCAACAGAAGTTTCCGATCAGTTCTTTCTCGGTTGCCCGGTCTGGGCGTGTGACCACTGGCGAGGTTCGCTGTTCACATCCAAAGCGCCGCGAGCTGACTGGCTGAAACAGTATGCGCAGGTGTTTCGCACGGTCGAAGGCAACAGCACGTTCTACGCCCTGCCCAGCCTGGAAACCGCTCGACGCTGGTCAGAAACGGTACCGCGAGGATTTCAGTTTTCGCTGAAGGTGCCTCGCAGCATTTCGCATGAACGTCGGATGCGCAGTGCCGAGCGGGAACTGCAGGCATTCCTGGACGTTGCGGATGTGCTGGATCAGCGGCGCTGCCTGGGACCTTCGTTTCTTCAGCTTTCGCCGGATTTTGCACCGTCCGATCGAGACGTTCTGGAATCCTTTCTGCGCCAGCTTCCGACACACTTCCCCTGGGCGGTGGAAGTCCGACATTTCGAATGGTACGACTCGGGGCCGAACGAATGGTGGCTGGACGATTTGCTTCGCGATCTGCGAATGGACAAAGTGCTGTTTGACAGCCGACCCCTGTATTCGCGACCGCCTGCGGATGACATCGAACGAGCGTCTCAGCAGCGGAAACCCCGAACGCCCATTCGCACAACAGTTACATCCGACCATCCGTTTCTTCGTATTGTCGGCCGCAACAATCTGGATGAAGTGACACCGTGGATTGATGAGTGGGCTCCGGTCGTTGCCGACTGGCTGAGACAGGGAAAGCAACCGTTTGTCTTCACACATGCCCCGGACGATCAGTTTGCTCCGGAATTCGGCCGGCGTCTTTATTCCGCCGTGCGGCAGCATCTTCCAGAACTCAGGCCGATGCCGGCATGGCCCGGCGAATCCGCTCGCCCCAGTGGCCAGACTCAGAAAACGCTGTTCTGAGTTTCATTCGCGTCGCATGCCAATTGGGATTGCGAGGTTGCTGCAAAACTCGGCATTGGGAATGTTCGGCAGTGCTGCCAGACGGAGAAGTTTTCTCGCGGGTCAAATCAAATCTGAATGTCTGCCTGGAATTCCAGCGGAAGACTTCAGCGGATTCACGCACTGCGCCTGTGATCCGAGTGAGGCAGGTAAGGCGATCATTCCGGTCCAGAAAAGAGGTGGGTTCGGGCACCAGGCCACTCCGTGCCCGGCGCGCGATTCGCAGCGGCAAAACTTCCTATTCCTCCAGAAGCGGGTAGAATCAAGAAGTTAACCATCCTGCTTGAGCAGTTCGTCCTGGAGGGCAACATCGGGCGGGATGGTGTTTTATTCGCTCTGCAATCTGGCCGGTGAATGCTCAGCCAACGTCTGCTGCCGCGGATCACTGAATCAGGTTTTGGCTGGTCCGCTGGAAAAATGGAAAAACTGCACTGGTTTTTCCACGGGCTGGGCAACCATCGGAATGTGAGCGAATTCAGGGACTCAGGGGTTACCAAGTGAAAGGCATCTTTATGCAATTTCGGTGGTTGGGTTTCCGCAGGCTGGCATTTGCCGCTGCAATTTTCATGACAGGACAGCAGCTGTCGGCTCAGGAAGCAACGCCGCAGCCCGAGTATCCGCCTGCAGACAAAGTTCTGGAGGGATTTGAAAAGGTCATTACCAAGGCCAACATTCGCCCGATGTACACGTTGTGGACACGAGCGAAGGACGGCCAGATGTATGCCGAGCTTCCTCGCGGATTTGCTCAGAAGAAGTATTTCATTGCCACGACAGTCGCCAGCGGCGAAGACTACGCAGGACTGCAGGCCGGCGACATCTATGTCTACTGGCGACAGTACGACAAACGTCTGGCGCTGATGTCTCCTCAGATCTCCATCCGCGCGAATGGAGATAAGGAAGCCGCCTCATCCGTCAGCCGGCTGTTCACTGATCGAGTACTGATGGAAGTGCCAATTGCCGCGATGGGTCCCGGTGGCGGTCCAATCATTGACATGGATCAGATGCTGCTGAATCCGGATCCGCGATTCAACATCGGCCCTGCGATGTTTGATCCAAATCTGCGCATGCGAAACATCGTCTCCATCAAGACGGCAAAAGCGTTTGAGAACAATGTGGAAATTGCCTTTGAGGTTCCGGCTTCCGGCAGCAACGTGCTGAAGATTCTGCACTTTTCGATCAGCGACATTCCGGACAACACCGGATATCAGCCACGAGTGGCTGACAGTCGGGTGGGTTATTTCACGACGACTTACACAGACCTGGCAAAGTACAACGACCGGGAAACCCGGGTTCGTTTCATCAATCGCTGGCATCTGGAGAAGGCAGATCCCAAGCTGCAGGTCAGCCCGCCGAAGAATCCGATTGTGTTCTACATCGAACACACGACTCCCGTGCGATATCGTCGCTGGGTGCGTGATGGCATTTTGGCCTGGAACGAAGCCTTTGAAAAAGTCGGTATCTCAAATGCCATCGAAGTGTACTATCAGGATGCTGCGTCCGGTGCTCACATGGACAAGGATCCGGAAGACGTCCAGTACAACTTTGTCCGCTGGCTGAATAACGATGTTGGAACAGCAATCGGGCCCAGCCGCGTCCATCCACTGACCGGGCAGATTCTGGATGCCGACATCATTCTGACGGACGGCTGGATTCGTCATTACCAGAAGCAGTTCTCAGAATCGCTGCCGAAGATCGCGATGGAAGGCTACGGAGCTGACACGCTGGCATGGCTGGCCGAACATCCGGAATGGGATCCGCGAGTTCGTCTGGCTCCACCTGGAATGCGTCGTACGATCAGCGAACGAATTGCCAAACAGGCCGCACTGCCCTATGCAGGGCATCCTATGACGACTGCGGATTCCCGCCTGATCGGCGATCAGGAATTTGATGGCCTGAATCGGTCCAGTCAGATCAACGGCATGTGTCTTGCCGCTGATGGGCTGTCGTTTGATCTGGCTCTGATGAAGATGACAATCGAGTTGATGATGGCTGACGAATCTCCGGCGAAAACGACCAGTGAGCCGTTTGTGGATGGCAACTGGACCGGGAGCGCGATGGGACTGAAGGCCGCGAACTTCCCGATCGACCAGATTCCGTTTTCGTTGAAGTTCCTGACCGAAGGTGGAATGCTGAAGGGCGGCGGGTCGTTCCTCGGTAAGGACTTCGTATTTGGCAGCGTTACGTTTGATGTCGCCACAAAGCTGCTGAAAGCCTCTCTGATGGTTGAAGGCGGTGTCTCGGTTTCTCTGGAAGGAACGCTGACTGAGGATTCGTTGAAGGGCACCTGGCAGGCTGTCGACGGAACGAAGTCGATCCGGGGTGAATGGACTGCCGTCCGAGGCATTGCGGCCAATCCCGCCGCCACTGCGACATCGACTCCATCGGTCGCGATGATCAAAACGGCAACTCCAATGGAAGAGCCGAAGAAGGATGAAAAGTCTGACAAGCCAGCCGACGAGAAAAAGGAGGCCGCCAAGCCAACCGGCGAACAGATGCTTGATGGAATGCCGGAATCGTTTGTGGGCCCACTGATCGCTCATCTGGTGGCTCACGAAGTCGGCCATACGCTTGGCCTGCGCCATAACTTCAAGGCCTCAAGCGTTTTCACGCTTGCTCAGATCAACAGCGAAGAAGTGAAGGGCAAGAAGCAACTTGCGGGCTCGGTAATGGACTACATCGGGACCAACATTCGTCTGGATTCCGGAACCATTCAGGGCGATTACAGCATGAGTGGAATCGGACCCTACGACCAGTGGGTCATCGAGTACGGTTATACGACGGGCGATCTGAAACCGATCCTTGCACGAGTGGCTGAACCCGAACTCGTGTTTGCGACGGACGAAGACACCAGTGGTCCGGACCCGCTGGCTCGTCGCTATGACTTCTCGAAGAATCCACTGGACTTCGCCGAGGAACAAATGCGACTGGCCGCGCATCATCGATCTCGCCTGCTGACTCAGTTCATCAAGGACGGGGACAGCTGGGATCGAATTCGGTATGGCTATGAGATGATTCTGTCGCTGCAGACCCGATCGTTGTCAATGATTGCCAACTGGGTGGGCGGTGCTCATGTGAATCGGGACAAGAAGGGCGACCCGAACGGCCGCAAGCCAATTGAGGTTGTGCCTGCAGAAACTCAGCGCAAGGCGTTGGCGTTTGTCATCAACAATGCATTCCGAGACGAAGCGTTCGGCCTCAGCACCGAACTCGTCACGGCCATGGGACTCGACAAATGGTACGACGACACCAATTCGATGATGGAAGAGACCACATGGCCAATCCATGATCGCATCATGGGGATTCAGGCATCCGCATTGACCAGTCTGATGAATCCCACAACGCTGAAGCGAGTGTACGACAACGAGTTCCGAGTGCCGGCCGATCAGGACTCGCTGACCTTGCCGGAATTGCTGACGACCGTCACGACCGGCGTCTGGACGGAACTGGATGCCAAACCGGAAGGTGCTTACTCGGCACGGAAACCGCTGATCTCCAGTTTCCGGCGGAATCTGCAGCGTGAACATCTGCAGCGACTGATCGATCTGACTCTGCCCGGGAATGCTCAGGGAACTGCCGGGAAGTCCATTTCGACGCTGGCCAGCGAACAGCTGCGTCAGATTGTGAAGAAAATTGAAGCGGCTCAGGCAGCCGCCGCAGACAAACACGATCCTTACACCACAGCCCACCTGGCTCAGGCGAAAGATCGGATCACCAAGGCGCTGGATGCGGATTACATCCTGAATCCGGGCAGCGGCGGTGGTGGCGGCGGAGGAATTCGCTTCATTCTTGGCAAAGAGGCGGAACCAGCCCCTTAGTCGACACAACTGTCGGTAAGCACCGATTCCAGAAGCGACTCAGAGCCCGGTCACTGTTGACCGGGCTCTGTTTTTTTTGGGCATCTCAATGCCAGTTTTGTGCAATTCCGCGAATTCCAGGGACCGCTGAAGGATTGCCCTGTCCAACGACCGATTTACTGTTAGAGTTCTCGTCAACTGACTGAGGTCCACTTTTAGTGCGTGAGATTTTCACACCGTGTCGACCCTTCAGAGAAGCATTCAGTCTCATTTCCAACGGCTGTTGAGTCCCGCCGGATCTTTCCCGGGCTCCTTCTTTCCGTGGAAGACTGCCAGTTCCAATCGTTCCTGAGTTCGCCCGTTTTGTTGCGATCTCGTGCTTTCGGTCCTGGGAATGTTTCACATTTAACCCAGGATCAGAAATGAATTTCAGAGACTTCGGGCTCTCCGAGCCCCTGTTGCGCGCCGTAACTCAGGAAGGTTACACGCAGGCAACTCCCATCCAGGCCCAGGCTATTCCCGCTGTGCTCGAAGGGCACGACGTGATCGGAATTGCCCAAACGGGCACCGGAAAAACGGCAGCATTTGCTCTGCCCATCCTTGATCGCCTGCAGAAGGCGCTGGCCGAGTCGAAGAGCGGTCCCAAACAAATCCGTGTATTGGTACTAGCCAGCACTCGGGAACTGGCCCTCCAGATTCATGAAAGCTTCTCAAACTACGGTGCATTTGCATCAGTACGAGTTGCCACAATTTACGGTGGTGTCGGACAGCAGCCTCAGGTCAACGCTCTTCGCAAGGGTGTCGACATTGTTGTGGCCACTCCCGGACGATTGCTGGATCTGATCAAGCAGGGCTATGTTCATCTGGAACACCTTCACACGCTTGTTCTGGACGAAGCCGACCGAATGCTCGATATGGGCTTTTTCCCGGCGATCCGACGAATTCTTGAATACGTGCCAAAGAAGCGTCAGACGCTGATGTTTTCGGCAACCATGAAGCCCGAAATTCGGGAACTTGCCGGGTCCATCCTTCGCAATCCCGTGAACATCTCGATTGTGCCAAAACAGAAAACAACTGAGCTGGTGGATCAGAGCGTTTGCTTTGTTCCTCAGAAGCAAAAAACGCGGATGCTCATTGCGTTCCTTCGCGAAATGGATCCAGCTCGCGCCATCGTCTTCAGCCGTACCAAGCACGGAGCGGACAGAATCGTTCGTCAGCTTGTTTCGGCAGGATTTCACGCCGAAGCGATTCACGCGAACAAGAGTCAGAATAAGCGACAGAGAACTCTGGAAGAGTTCCGCGGGAACTCGCCACCTATTCTGGTTGCGACAGACATTGCCGCACGAGGCATCGACGTGGATCTGGTGTCGCACGTGTTTCTGCACGACATGCCGACCGAAGAAGAAACCTACGTCCATCGAATCGGTCGCAGCGGACGAGCGGGGGCGACGGGTTTGGCCGTTTCGCTTTGTGATCCGGACGAACGCCGCATGCTGCGAAGCATTGAAAAGCTGATCGGCATGAAGATCGAAGTGATCGAAATGCCGGGCTTTGATTTCAGTGAATCGGCTGAATCACACCGATCCACCGAACGTCCTCGTCCCACGAATGACGGTCCATCGCGACGGCCACAGGCCGGGCGCCGAGACCGAGTTCGATCCGACGGACGCCCTGAACGACTTCATCCGCTGCAGGCCGCTCGTGAAGCTCGCGGTATCGACACATCACGTCCTCCTGCCAGTCGCGAATCCGCTCCGGAAGCACGAGGCGAAGCGGCAACCAGTCGACGACGCGAGTCAGCATCTCGTCAGGAACCCGCCCCACGGCGTGATCTTGGACGCGAAGTGGAACAACGCCGCCGACCGCGCAACGATCGTCCGGAACGATCGGTTCGCGAAAGTCTGAAACTGCGAGGACGAACCGAAGCTCCCGAGAATCGATCAAATAGCGCAGACCGAGGACATCGAGTGGCTGCCGCGGCATCGAACTCAGGCAGTGCAGACATCGACTTTGGTGTCGGCGTTGACCTGGAAGTTCGAAATGCTGACAGCCGAATTGATCACGCCGCACGTCCGCGACGCAAAGCTGCCGTTCGTGCAAAATCCTGAGCCGCCGCAGAGATCTCCCGCGCCGCTCGTCCTGCATTCGACATTCTGTTGACGATCACTCTTTTGCGATCTGGCAAGCCAAAAGAATCAGCCCGCGAATTCCGCCAGGCTGGCAATGGCTCGATGCCATTCGAGGAAACACATCAATTATGAGTCATTTCGAAATCAGCGATTCCATGAATTCCGAGTCTTCATCACCGATGTCAGCTGCCAACAACGCCGCGGTTTCTGAAACGGTTGAAACACCGATTTCGGAATCGCAGCTTGTCGAGACAGTTTCGATGCCAGTCGCAGCAATCCCGGTTGCCGCTGTGGCCGCAGACGTCGTCAATGAAGCCACTGAAATCGCGACGCACGACACCATCGAGGTCGCCGCTGCCGCTCCTGTAGCTGTGGTTGCTCCGATCGCCGTTGCTGCACCAGTTAAGGTTGCGGCTCCCATCGCCATTGCGGAAGTTCCAGCGGCTGCGACCGAGTCGGCTGTGACAGTGCCAGTTGCTGCACCGGTGAATGGTTTTCGGAAGTTATTGCTGTCCGAACCCATCATGCAGGCAATTGAACACGCTGGCTACACTTCTCCAACTCCCATTCAGGAGCAGACAATTCCGCTGCTGCTGGAAGGACGCGATCTGGTGGGCCAGGCACAAACAGGGTCCGGCAAGACTGGAGCCTTCGCACTGCCGATGCTGCAGCGAATCGAACTGCACGTGAATCAGCCTCAGGTGCTGGTGCTCGTGCCAACTCGCGAACTGGCCATTCAGGTGGCTGCCGCGTTCGAAAAATACGCGGCTCGCATGTCGCAGTTGCGAGTGATTGCGATTTACGGAGGTGCTGCCTATCAGCCACAGTTCACGCAGCTTCGTCGCGGCGTGCATGTGGTGGTGGGGACGCCAGGTCGCATCATGGACCACATGAATCGAGGTTCACTGAACCTGGGTTCTCTGAAATGTCTGGTGCTGGATGAAGCGGACGAAATGCTGCGGATGGGCTTCGCAGAAAGCGTCGAATGGATCCTGACGCAGCTTCCCCAGGAACGCCAGATCGCACTGTTTTCCGCAACGATGCCTGAACCGATTCGCCGCATCGCTCAGCAGCATCTGCGCAATCCGGCGGAAGTGACCATTCGCCAGAAGACTGCGACCGCCGACACCATTCGCCAGCGATTTCTGGTGGTGGGCCATCACCAAAAGGAACAGGCACTGGCCAGAATTCTGGAGGCAGAACCCGTCGACGGCGCGATTGTGTTTGTGAAGATGAAAAGCACGACCGAGCCGCTGGCAGAATTTCTGTCGCAGCGCGGTTACAAGGCGGCAGCCCTGAACGGTGACATCGCTCAGGCTCAGCGCGAACGCATTATCGAACAATTGAAGTCGGGTCGTCTGGACATCGTCGTCGCCACCGACGTCGCGGCTCGAGGTCTTGACGTTCAGCGGATCAGCCATGTGTTCAACTATGATCTGCCGGGCGACAGCGAAGCTTACGTGCATCGCATCGGACGAACAGGTCGCGCCGGACGCAGTGGTGAAGCCATTCTGTTTGTGCATCCCAAAGCTCAGCGAATGCTGAAGAGCCTGGAATACGCAACGCGGCAGAAAATTGAGCCCATGGATCTGCCGACCAATCGACAGATCAACAAGCAGCGAGTGGCCCGGTTTCATGGTCAGATCACCGAACACGTGACTCATCCGCTTGCAGAATCCATGGGATCACTCATTGAACAATACCGACGTGAAAACCCAGACGTTTCGATCGAACAACTGACAGCCGCTCTGGCAGTCATGGCAAACGGTGGTCAGTCCCTGCTGACTCGGGAAGAGCTGAAGCAGGAAGCCTTCTACGAAAATCGCAGCCGCGACAATCGCGACGCCCGCGGACCACGACGTGATATGCGAGGTCCCTCGGGAGATTTCGGTGGACGTGGCCCACGGGATCGTTTTGGGGCGGATCGAGGCCGGCCGGGACGATTTGATGAACGTGACGGATCCCGTCATCGATCTCAGGCCACTCGACCTGATGGTCCTCCGCGGCACGAAAGATCTGGCCCGCGTGATCCTGCAGGATTCGATCGCTCGCCGGGCAATCAGCCACCATTTGGCGAAGATCGTCGAGCACAGATTGAACAGAGGTTCTCCGATGATCGGAGAGCTCGCCGCTCACGTCCAGGCGACGAAGACAAAGAAACGTACCGGATCGAAGTCGGCCACAATCACCAGGTAAAACCTGGAAATATTGTGGGCGCGATTGCCAATGAAGCGGGGATCGACAGCGCACAGATTGGCCGCATTGAGATCTTCGACGATTTCAGTACGGTCGACCTGCCGCAGGGGATGCCTTCAGAAGTCTTCAATGCTCTGAAGAAGGTCTGGGTCTCAGGCCAGCAACTGCGACTTTCCCGAGCGGACTCGCCGGCAATCCCACGCCGCAGCGGCCCGGAACGATCGCCTCGAACCGGAGGCAAACCTCGCGGACGTCGAGTCAATTCCTGACGACGCGCGTTGCGACACAATGCCAATGCATCTGCAGACCGCCATGAAAATGGCGGTCTGTTTTTTTGGGTCCTCGATCCTGCGCGAACCAACACCGTGAGCCGCAAGGCGCTAGCCGCGGGTGATTCAGCAACAGAACCGGCGGCTAGCGCCTTGCCGCTCACAAAAGCTGCGTTCTCGATTCCCGCTTGCGCCGAGTCGACGGAAGGATTCTGATTCGACGTCTTTCGGTTCTCATCGACGCAGAACCTTTAGTCCCGTAAGCTCTGATGATGTTTCAGAATTGAGGATCGTACGGCGTCTCGCGAATTGGCGTCGCGAGCGAATCCTGAACCCGCAGGACTCACGCCGGAAGATCATCATTTGGTTCGCGGACGGTCGGCTGCAATGAATTCAGACAATCCCTACGCCGCTCCGGAAGCACCAAAAGCTGAACCTCGTGAAGTTCGTTGGCATCAGGATTTTGAATTAACACAACGAGGAATCCGGTGTCGCAGCGGACTGGAATTGCCCGCAGCCTGTCTTGTGACCGGAGAACGAACGGATCTGGCCTACACAACCATCGCGGTTCGAGCGGTTCAGCCATGGCTTGCCAGAACCGTCTTGTGGGGACTTGTTGGCATGGTGGTTTTCGGAGGGATCACTTTGGTGATGTTTCTTCGTTCCGCCGGTCCAGGCACTGCAAACTCAACACGGTTGATGACGTTGGGCGTCGGATTTCCGATTGGGGCAGGATTGCTCTTGCTTTTCAGGTATTCCACTCTCAGCGCACCTTGCCATTTGAAGGTCTACCATTCACGGCAGCTGTATAAGTGGAGATGGATAATGACAATCCTTTCGCTCTGTCCGGCCGTAGCGCTATTTCTGCTGAGAGTGCTTCATTTGCAAGCCGGTTTTGCGATGTTAGCTCTGGCGGGTGTCTTCGTGATCCTGTCAGTCATCGCCGGAAAAAAGATTGAAGGAATGCGGCCCGTTGTCCGATGGCTCTCCGATGATCTGTTCGAAGTGCGGGGATTCTCAAAAGCCTATCGAGAGGTGCTCGAGCAGCATGCCGCCGATGCCGCGGGCAAAGTCTCTGATCCAGTCAATGCCAGCACACTATCCGGAAGTTTGTAAGGCCGCCTTCAGGCGGTTCTCGACCCGCTCAGCAAACGAATTCCGCCTGAAGGCGGAACTACGAACAAATTGTTCAGAACATCAACTGCCAGTGTGCTTCAGGCACTGATCGTGCTGAACCCGGCACTCGCGGCGATTGTCACACTGCTGCGCGTGACTCGAAGGAATTGATGTTATGGCAGGGTTTCTCCTTGCTGGCAACGCATCGACTGGCAATCAACCATCCACTACGCTACCTCCGTCGTTTCCTGATACATTCGTTCGTAACTCATTCTTCCATCAACCAACGCATGACCACTGAACTTCCCAAAGCGTACGAACCGGCCGAATCGCAGTCTCGCTGGGTTCAGCACTGGCTCAGCAACGGCTACTGCAATGCGGATCCAGATCCGCAGAAGCAGTCGCACACCATCATGATCCCGCTGCCGAACGTGACGGGGGCCCTGCACATGGGGCACTGTCTGAACGGCACCGTGCAGGACCTGCTGACTCGCTGGCGCCGGATGCAGGGCCGAGAAGCACTCTGGATGCCGGGCACCGATCATGCCGGCATCGCGACTCAGGCAGTTGTTGAACGTCGCATGCTGGAAGAAGAAGGAAAGACTCGCCACGACATCGGCCGCGAGGCACTCGTCGAACGCATCTGGAAGTGGAAGAACGAATACGAAGCTCGCATTCTGAATCAGTTGCAGCAGATTGGTTCCAGTTGCGACTGGCGTCGAGTTCGTTTCACGCTGGACGAAGTCTGCAGCAAAGCTGTTCGTCGCACGTTCTTCAAAATGTTCAGCGACGGCCTGATCTATCGCGGCAAGCGGCTGGTCAACTGGGACACGTACCTGCAGACGGCCGTCGCCGACGACGAAGTCTACACCGACGACATTCAGGGCCACTTCTGGACCATGAATTATCCGGTGGTGGAACTGATCGCTGAACCGCGAGCGGGGGGTGTCAACCCCCCGGTTCTGAATGCAAACAGTGAGGCGGCTGTGGAAAGTACCGGTGGGCTGACACCCACCGCTCGCCAGAGTGTTGCGAGCCAGGAATGGGAGCGGACTGGCCAGCGCATCTCCTTCTCAACGACTCGTCCGGAAACGATGCTCGGTGATACGGCCGTCTGCGTTCATCCGACTGACGAGCGATACATGGATCTGATCGGCAAGCACGTGATGATTCCGGCGAACGGCCGCGTCATTCCGATCGTTGCCGATGCGTTGCTGGCGGATAAGACGCTGGGTACCGGAGCGGTCAAGGTGACCCCGGCCCACGATCCCAACGACTATGCCTGCTGGACTCGGAACAAGGACAAGATGTCCGAACCGATCAACATCATGAACCCCGACGGCACGATCAACGAAAATGGCGGTGAGTTCGCAGGGCTGGATCGCTACGAAGCTCGCAAACGCGTTGTGGCGAAGATGGAATCACTCGGTCACCTGGAAAAAGTCGAAGACCGCATCATTCCGATGAAGTACAGCGACCGCAGCAAGACGCCGATTGAACCATTCCTCAGCGATCAGTGGTTCGTGAAGATGGACAAGCTGGCTCAGGACGCCATCGACGCCGTGGAAGACGGTCGAGTCCGCTTCTTTCCACAACGATATGGCAAGACCTACATCGACTGGCTCGCCGAAAAACGCGACTGGTGCATCAGCCGACAGCTGTGGTGGGGACATCGGATTCCGGTGTGGACACAGAAAGTTGACGGACACGAATCCGGAATTCGCATGTTGAGCAGCTTCGGTGCAGAACGAGAAGGAGACGAAGGCATTCGACTCGACTCTCGCTACGCCGGAAGACTGGCTGCAAGATTTGCACCAGGACTACAAGCGGAAGACCTATTGATTCTGTGTTGCGTCGATGCCGGGAATGATGACGTCGAAGGGCAGCTTGCTGCGGCTGGTTTCATCCAGGACGAAGATGTTCTCGACACCTGGTTCAGCTCGGCTCTCTGGCCGCATGCGACACTCGGCTGGCCGGAATTGCAGCACAATCCTCCGATGGTGGAATCGACAAAGAGATCGCAGGGATTCACCACAGAGGGCACAGAGGGGAATCGCGGAGGAGAATCTCCAGAGGGTGCGGCATCAAATTCAAACTCTGTGCCTTCCTCTGTGAACTCTGTGGTTCAACCTGCGACTCCTTCCGAAAACGATCTGCACTCGGCCCCCTCATCCGGCCTGTCGGCCACCTTCTCCCCTGAAGGGGCGAAGGGACGGAACGAAGTCCTCGACTACTTCTACCCTGGTTCAGTACTCGTCACCTCGCGCGACATCATCACGTTGTGGGTCGCGCGGATGGTGCTGACGGGGCTGTACAACATGGGCGATGTGCCCTTCCGGCATGTCTACATCCATCCCAAGATCCTGGATGGGCTGGGACAGACGATGTCCAAGTCGAAGGGGAACGGAGTCGATCCGCTGGAACTGATCGAAAAGTACGGCACCGATGCCGTGCGGTTCACGATTGCTTCACTGTGCGGAGAAACTCAGGACGTTCGACTGCCGGTGGGCTATGAATGTCCGCATTGCCAGGCCGTAACTCCGCAGACGAAGGAGCATCAGGACATGAAACCGATGGGGGGGCCAAAACCGTCCA
>Ga0209573_1002172_pt1 | contig 26298 bp, 19 predicted proteins | sample TNRBio252014_DNA_FD_185870 | JGI IMG/M metagenome (GOLD analysis project Ga0209573, IMG submission 185870) | Wastewater treatment Type I Accumulibacter community from EBPR Bioreactor in Madison, WI, USA - TNR Reactor_6/25/2014_ DNA (SPAdes)... | ecosystem: Engineered > Bioreactor > EBPR >... | reverse complement strand
GAATCAAGGGTTAAAGTTAATACTGCAGATAAGCAGGATTTTCTCACTTTTTTGCCTCGATCCTAAAGGATGAAAGCGAGAAAATCCTTTATCTTCCTTTAGGATTGAGGACAAATAAAGGATTTTCAGAGCTTTTTTTCAACCATTGATTCGCATAATTACAGTTATTCTATAATATATAATGTATTTTCTTTGTGATCTTTATGCCATTTGTACAGAAAATCGGTTATCGAGGTCAGTTAAGAGAATGATAATAGTTTTTTGAACCAGGGTCATTTTTTCCTTTTTTAACCACCCTCAAAACAGGATAAACGGAATTGTTTTTAACCAGATAGGCAAATAGATCATAAGTTGCCAGTCCGAGCATAGATTGCGGTTCCAGCGCCTGAATGATCATTTTTGCCTTGAGCTGCCTGACCGGAACGTACCAATATTTAGCCTGATCCGGCACTTCGATCAACTGTTTGGCCAATGAAGGATCCATAACCCAATCTCCTTCAAAATCAATTGAATCGATTTTCCCGATATAATACGCTTCATATTTGACCCTTTTCTTTTTTGTAAAGTGTTCGTATGCTATCCCTGTGTTTTCAAGCCAGTTGACCAGATTTTTATCATCACACGGAATAAGGTATGCGATTGGATTGCTGACCTCTTTCAGGGACTCAACAACCGGCCGGAAATTATCTGTCACCAAAATGGTATCTTTTGCGAAATCATATGAGTATACCGGAAGTTTGAGCCTGGTTCCGTCAGAACGATGGATCATCTGTACCGATGTGGTGCCTGAATTCAATCCGGAAAGCATTGATTTTCTTTCACTTTTGACCATTTTTTTAATATTTGATGCCTGTTCATACATCAATTCAAGCATAGCCAGCATACCGTTCATCTGACCTTTTGCCCGATGTTCAATATTTTCAAGGAACATATCCGTTCCATTCATGCCTTCCTGGATAAATGACAGAGCGTTTTGTATGCCCAGGCTTTGTCTCCCGTCGTTGATATCGAACGTGCTGTGACGCATGTAGCTTTTATCAGGAGGACCACCCGGCAAATATAAAAAGGAAGAAAATCCATTTCGTTTCAGTTTATTCAAAATATTTGGCAAAACCTGTTCATTGGCAAAGCTTCTGAGCGTTGGGGAAATATTGATGTTGGTACAGGAACCCAGGGTGACATCACTGTTTTTGCGGTAGCCAAAATTTTCCCAGGATTCACTGTAGGGAGAATACTCGTGAACATCCATGGTAACCTCAAAAAGATATCGGTCGAAAAGCCGGTGTAACGCCTGCGTCTCGGGTTCAGTCTGGATCAAATGATTCCTGTTGAGGTCAACATGATGTCCGTTTCGTCTTTGGTTGACTTCTGAACCGTCGGGATTGACCTGCGGTATCAAAACCAGATCGATGTGGTTGAAAAGATGGCTGAATTCCGGTTGGATCAGCTTTTTTGCCAGCAACAGCATGCCCTCTTTTCCGGATTGTTCATTCCCGTGTTGTTGGGCAAAAAAGAGAACTTTGAGTTTGGATCTGTCTTTTCCGACATCCTTTTTGGAGAAATGAAGCGCATAGATCGGACGATTTTGCACTGAAGCACCTATGATCTCCAGTGAAAGGATATCAGATAGTTCGTCCAGGGTTTTGATATAACCTGTCAATTCCTCATTTGAGGTGATACTGGTAAATCCGGACTTTTCCAACGGTGTTTCCTGTGAAAAAACCCATAATGGTAAAAAGATCAGGATCCAAAAATGTAAGATATTTTTTTGCATGGCAAAGAATTGAATTTGTTTCAAAAGTAAGATTAATTGGGGAGGAATGGGTTGGAAGGTGGAGATGTTTTTTTGTGATTGGGGAAGGGTAATGAGTGATCAGCAATTTTATCGGAATGAATGGTAAGGAGATGGAACGCGGATGACGCGGAATTTCAAACGCGGATTTATGCGGATTTGAGTGATTGAGCTTATGATTCAGTAGGTAATTTTGGACACTTAGGAACAAAAACTAACCAACATGTTTTTCGGTTCAGATGTTGGTTATATTTTTTTTTGTTCAATCTTCCCGCTTTGGCGGCTATTTTTGGGGCTTACCCCAAAAAACTTAGTATCTTTTATACTATTGTTCGAGGCATTTCCGGAGGGAAAGATAAAAGAACATCTGTTGGAACGGGCTTCGGGGGGTTGGATCAAACAGTTTTTTTGCAGTTATTATGTATGATTTCAATTGAAAATCCTCCGGAAATCAGTTCGAAATTCAATGATATTTTAACAATGAGTAAAAAATATGGATGAATTATTATTTATTTTAGTTTACCTTAGCCAATTTAAAAATTATTCTTAATCCTCAGTGTTTCTGTGACTTAGTTAAAGATTATTATTTCATATAATATTGATAAATAATCAAATGAATATTTATTATTATGGAATATGTTTTTGTGAAGTTATCCTTTTCAGGTAAATATTTCAATTTAAAGAATCCGTTATTGTCCATATTAGACAAAAATATATATGTTTTTGTCCAAATTGGACAACATTTGGTCTGGGGGCCACTCTATTTTTGTATCATAATTGAACACAAAGTTTAAAAAACGGTTTTGCAGCCGGATGAAAAATGGAATGTTTAATGAAAACTGTTTGGTTCCAAAAGTGGAAATAGCAGGAGTGAAAATGAATGACCATTGTAAAGTTGGATTCAGCATGTCCGATCTGATTCAAGAATAGATAGAGCATGCATGATTTGGATGTTTCAAATGAGCGCCGGATGCCAAAGAAATAATATTTAAACCCGGGAAATATTTTGGGAAAGGCTCTCATCAGTTCAGTCTGAATTCAACCAACTATTTTTTAAAAACAAAAAAAAACTATCATGAAAAAGTTATTTAACTACAGCATGTTTCTTTTAACGGGTTTTTGGTTGATGATATGGGTATCTCCGGTTTTTGGACAGACAAAAGAAGTGATCGGGGTAGTCTCAGTCAACAGTGTCAAAATGCCTTACAGCACTGAACAGCTGACAGATGCTACAAGAAATTCAATCGAAAAGCTCAACTTATACCTCGTGGTGGATAAGTATGATCAGATCTCTCTGGCCGAGAAAAATCAGTTTAATATGGATAATTGCCTGAGTAAAAGCTGTCTATCAGAGGCTGGAAGGGTTTTGGAAGCTACCCAGATCTTGACAGGAAGTGTAGAGAGTTTTGGCAAAAAGGTGATTGTGAAACTCAGGTTGTTTGATATGAAGACCCAGGAAGTCGAAAAATTCAGGATCATCGAATTTCTGGATTTGAAGGATCAGGTTCAGGCCATGTTGGATCTTTCAGTCAGGTCTTTGCTGGATCTGCCCATGGATCAGGATCTTTTTACCAAGCTGACCAAGGAATTTGCATTTGAAAGTTCAATCAATACACCTGAAGTTCAACGACTGGATCTGAATGGTCCAAGGATGGGGATCACGATTCTTACAGGAAAATCCGCGGAGATATTCGGATCTTCGAAAAGTGAAGGTGGTTATGATGCGATACCGGTGCTGAGTCAGTTTGGATACCAGTTTGAGATCAATTATCTCAATGAAGGTAATTTCCAGGCTTTGTTTGAGATCATTCCGGTCATAGTTGGTTTGGATCAAAGCTTATTTATTCCAAGTCTCAATATTTTGAACGGTTTGCGCAACAGTAAAACGGGGCTGGAATTTGGATTTGGTCCACAAATGACATTAGTTAAGAAAGCCACTGGTTATCTTGATGATAATGACAAATTCATCCTTGCTGATCCTGCAAATACTCCTACCGGCTATACCAATGAGTCAAGACTCGACAGTCGGGGTGATTTAAAATTTACAACAAATTTTATCTTTGCTATCGGCAAATCCTTCAAATCCGGTTCTCTTAATCTTCCGGTGAATATTTTCTATAAGCCAGCCAAAAATGCGCATCAATTCGGGGTTTCCGTAGGGTATAATGTGAGTTCGATGAGAAAAAGAAGAGGATAATAATTGATTTTTGAAAACAAAAAAGACAAAATAAAATAACGGATTTAAATTTTCAGACGCGCGAAAACGATTTTTAATAAGGCAAGTAATTCAAAGATGAGCTAGTCATTTCTGAAATATTTAAGTCCGTTTTTTGAAATTAAAGAGAAAACTATTAATTTTATGGGGTCAATAATCAGTTTAGTATTCGGTTATTAATTAATAAGAATAATCCCTGAATGCCGAAGCAGTTTTTGGCATTACAGAAATAAAGATTCACCAAATAAATTTTAGAAATGAAAAAAATGAATTTATTTTTAGCTATCATGATGATCGGTTCATTGGTATTTGCGCAGAATGAACGCGAATTTGAAAAAAAACCGGTCCATGAAATTGGTATTGCAGGCGGATTTACCACGGGAGTTGGGCTTAGCTATCGTTATTGGCCACAAAAAGTGGGAATACAAACCACGTTTTTACCTGTCGTTACACCTTCCTATAGTTTTTACAGTATTGGGCTAACAGGTCTGTACAAATTTCGTGAAGGAGAATACAGTAGTTTTTTTGGATACCTTTCCAACAGTCTTTTCCTTACAAAGTACGATTACGCTGATTGGGAGGAAGATTTTGAGCATTTATATTCCATTGGGGTGGGTCCCGGTTTTTCATTTGGAGATAATACCGCCAAAATCAATGTGATGGGAGGATATGCATTATATTACGCCGATGGTGATATAGCATTGTTGCCTACTGTGGAAGCGGGTATTTATTATAGGTTTTAGGAAGAATATTAGTTTTAATGCTGGTTGAAAGACCAGTTCACCTATTTTCATCTTGTTCAGGGACAATCGGAATACAGTTCGTATGCATCTGTATGATGGCAGATATTTTATATCAATGATACAAGATTGACAAGGAATTCAAAATGCGATTGAAAAGAAATCAGGTTAGATTTTAAAAGATTTAGGGTGTTGTTCACCGAATAAGGGCCGGGAATAAAGATTTCCAGCCCTTATTCATTGATTGTCTGGCCGGATAGAATTTTCGGGATCTGATAATAATCCTGTCACGGTAATAATCATGTCACCCCTTCGGGGTTTTTTGTGGGGAATTTTGTGGATTAACGGCTATAATCGTGTCACCCCATCGGGGTTTTTGAAGAGCATGATTTTGATTTAAAGGGTAAAAATCAAGATAATCCGAAAGGATTATGTTTGTTGGAATAGCAGGATGAGTTTTTATCCGGTCAATTTTTAAGCATTATAATTTTGGTGGTAAGGTTAGCAAACCCCGAAGGGGTGACATGATTATAGCAATTGATAAACCAGGAAACCATATACAAAACCCCAAAGGGATGACATGATTTCAGCAAAACCCCGAAGGGATGACATGATTATAGCAAAACCCCGAAGGGGTGAAATAATTATAGCGTCATGATTGTAGATTTATTTATTGAATAAAAATTAAAATGATTAAAGATGTCCGGAACCTTTTCACAAATCTACATACAGTATGTTTTTGCCGTAAAGGGCAGAAGAAATTTGCTTCAAAAACCCTGGCGTGTTGAAGTTTTTAAATACATATCCGGTATTATCAAAGGCAAAAATCAAAAACCCATTATTGTTAACGGGGTTTCTGATCATGTTCATATTTTTATCGGACTAAAACCTTCGATGAATATTTCTGATCTGGTAAGGGATATTAAAAACAATTCATCAAATTTTATTAATGATCAAAAGTGGGTCGAAGAAAAGTTTTCCTGGCAGGAAGGATTTGGTGCATTTTCATATTCTCATTCTCAGATTGAAAACGTTTATAAATACATCGCCAAACAGGAAATCCACCACCAAAAGAACACGTTTAAAAAGGAATATATCGAATTACTCCGCAAAATGGACTTTGAATTTGATGAAAAATTTTTGTTTGATTGGGTGTGATAAAAATGTATTTTTATAGATTTAAATTTAGAAACAAAAGGCAGAAATATTCATTTCACCTTGATATATAGAAAAAACAAAACTATTTTTATGTTTTTATAAGTCAGTTTATTTTTCTCATTTAAGTAAATATTTTCTGCGGTTGCAAAATTGTTTTTTAGCATAGCTGACATAAACATTCACATTCACCAAAAAAATTTGACAGATGAAAAAGCTGAATTTAATATTAACTTTCTTAATGATCGGTTCATTGGTATTTGGGCAGAATGATCAGGAAATTGAAAAAAAACCAGTGCATGAAATTGGTATTGCATTTGGATTTACCACGGGATATGGGCTTAGCTACCGCTATTGGCCCAAGAAATTTGGAATCCAAACCACCTTTTTAGGTTACAAAACTTATTTTTATCAATTTAATATTGGATTAACCGGCCTTTATAAATTTAGAGAAGAAAAATACATAAGTTTTTTTGGATATGTTTCCAATTGTCTGTCACAATATAAATCACCTACCTTTGACGCATTGAAATATGAAAATTATAATTTTTATTCGGTCGGTGTTGGCCCGGGTATTTCAGTTGGAAGTAAATTCGTAAACTTCAATATGATGATAGGATGTGCAATGAGGTATGCACGAATAAAGTTTTATGGTATCCGACATGAAATATTTTTTCACCCTACAGTGGAAACAGGTTTTTATTATAGATTCTAAATCAAATTTCAGCGAGCAATATCGGTTGGAACATTTTTATCCGGTATACGGGAAAATTAGAATACCTATAATTGCACAGCTGTGAGTTGGTTGAAGTTTACCATAATAATACACGATTGACCATAAAATCCAAAAACAGAAGAAAATAAATTAGTTCGGAATCATGCAGATTCAAGGTATTGTTCAGCGAATTCAGGTCGTGAAAAAAGATATGAAACCTTCATTTTTTTTGTTTGTTAGATGGAATTAATTTTCAATTTTCGGACAGAAACGGTAACGTAATTCCTAAATCATATCACTATAATCCTGTCACCCCTTCGGGGTTTTTGGGGAATTCTGTGGATAATTTTGCGATAATGCTGTCACCCCTTCGGGGTTTTTGAGGGAATTCTGTGGATTATTTTGCTATAATCATTTTACCCCTTCGGGTTTTTGGGGGGGAATCTTCAAAGGAATTTGGTTTGTGAAAAATCCATGGTCTATTTCACATCGCAGTGAAGCAGCTTTTCCTTACCCAGAAAACCCTCCAGACGATCACCGATCTTCACAGGTCCGACTCCTGCAGGCGTGCCGGAGAAGATGATATCACCGAACTGCAGTTTGAAAAACCGGGACATAAAGGCGACCAGTTGGTCTATCCCGAAAATCATATCGCTCTGGATCCCGGACTGAACCGTTTCGCCATTTTTCAACAGTTCAAAAGTCAGATCGCTTTGTTTCATTTCTTCTGTATAGGGTACCCATGTGCCAATGACCGCAGAATGATCGAATGCTTTTGCAATTTCCCAGGGATGTCCCTGATTTTTAAGCTTTTGTTGGAGATCTCTTGCCGTAAAATCAATGCCAACACTGACTTCGTCGTAATAATTATGTGCAAATGCGGGATCTATGTATTTTCCGTTTTTGCAGATCTTAACGAGGAGTTCCAGTTCGTAATGGACTTCATTGGTAAATTCAGGTATATAGAAGGGTTTGGATTCCCTCAGCACAGCTGAAGGCGGCTTCATAAAAATAATAGGGTCAGCCGGCATGGCATTGTTCAGCTCTTTGGCATGTTCTGCATAATTTCTGCCTACACAAAGGATTTTCATGACTTTGAATTTTTGGGTATACAACAGGCTGAGATCAATATGAAATGAATTATCTGACCATTTTGAGTTTTCTTCGGTTTATATACTCTTTCAACTCATCAAAAGTCATGCCTTTAGTTTCCTTAGAAATGGTTGCCTTGACTTCTCTAAAGAATTTTACAGTGTCAAATTTCTTTTCTTTCTTTTCTTTTTTATCCATAATGTATAATCTCTCTTGGTGAACGGATATCCAATTGAGCATACCCGTTTTTTATGTTTATTGCATTGTAGCCTCTAATCCTGTAAACGTTTACAATATGTTTAAAATTCCAACTGACTAATATTTAAATATGGTGATAATCAATAGTATAATAGATTGGCAATAATAACTTTTGTCGTTTCTGAGAATTGGTTGTTTTCTTTACAAGAATTGCTATAAAAAAATTGAGGTAAAAAAAGCTTATGCGAAAATAAAGCTTATTATTGTTTTTCCAAAGCAAACAATGCCTTCAACAAACTCTCACCGTGTTTGTGCTTGCCGATGGCTTCCACCAGACTCTGCAGTTCCAGCATGCCGGAACGCCTGATCCATTCGCTCAATCCACTTAAAGCCGCACCTCTTTTGCCCGCTTCTTGCACAAAAGGCATGCGGATCACCTCCGGATATTGGCTGACATCCAGTTTGTCATCTGCCAATACCATGACATTTTTGTTGATCAGGTGTTTGGCAACAGCAAGACCATCTTCAGAGACGATGATCAATACATCGGGTTTGTTCAAACCGGTGTAATGCACGGGTTCAGTTGACAAAATCACCTCGGCGATGGAGAATCCTGTGCCAACCGTCACAGGGTATTCGCCTTTCATCGTGCTGTTCAAACCGGACAAAGTACCGGCTTTTGCCAGCAACATCGCAGCAGATTGCACACCACCTCCGGCTGAACCGGCCAAAACGACTCCGAGTCTTTTATTGATTTTCGAACCAAACATTTTGGGAATGACCGGCAACCGGTCAAATAAAGAACTGGTCTGACGGAATGCTGCCTCGACCGGTGCTCTTTTGTTGGTCAACGCATTTTCTTCTTCAGAATATTCTTCGAGCTCTTTCAGTTTGCTGACAGCATAAGACGTACACATACTCGCCATTTCTATCAAAGAAAATCCAGGCGTTTCCAGGGCTTTTTTGAGGTACTCGTTGAAATTGCGTGGTGAAACCACGCGGGCACTGCTGACAGCTCCTGCTTCATGCGCCAGCCTGACGATGTCAAAAGGAGGAATTCCCGGTTCCAGATCGCGGTCAGATTTGAATTTGTCAGTAGATAATCCGCTGATCTGACCTCCGGTCATACCATACAATAAATTGTTGAATACGATCAAAGTCAGGTTGATGTTGCGGCGCGCAGCTTCAAGTATATGCTGCAAACCGATGGTTGCCCCGCCGTCACCCTGAATGACGATCACTTTTTTATTTTTATTGTTCAATCCCATCGCCACACCAACGCCCAGAGCCGGGGCGCGTCCGTGCAGGCCATGAACGGTGTGTGTGTTGAACAAGGGGTCAACCAGGCCGGCACAACCAATATCCGTCACTATGACCACATCATTGGGTTGATAGCCGATATCTTCAAGACTTTTAGAAATGCTTTTTACTATGATACCATGTCCGCAACCAGGACAAAATGGCATTTTTACATCAGTTAACATATTTGTTGTCATGATTGCAGGCTTTTTAAAATTTCTTCAGGAGTGATCATGCTGCCGATCTTTTCAACGCTGAAAACGCTGTCAGCATGCATTTTTCCGAAAATGATCTCTCTGTATAATCCGGTGATGTTCTCTTCCACAAAATGTACCCGTTCGTATTTTTTCATGATCCCGAGAATGTCCGGAGCAACAGGCAATAAGGTTTTGACGATCAACAAGGAAGTTTTATGTCCGCTTTTCCTCCATTCAGCACATGCATCCCGGGATGCTTCAGCCGAAATGCCGTAAGAAACGATCAGGTCTTTACTTTCATCTTGTTGGTCATAATCGAAGAAGGTATATTCATTCAGTCGTTTTTCGATCTTTTCCTTTAATCTCCTTGTATTGGCCAGGGATTCGGGGTTGTTTTTGCGGATCATCCCTTCATAATCATGCGTGGATGAGTTGAACCGAACCTGGTAATCGTCATTTCCTGCCGGGACAAAAGGCGGAACCATTTTTTGCCCGCTGCGATACGTCTGGTAGGGCAATACTATAGGATCCGAATCAAAATTCATGATTAAGCTCTCAAGCGGTTTTAAGTCTGAAATGTCAAAACTTTTGCTGGTCATGACCATTTCTTTGGAGGTCAGCAACACAACAGGCGTTCTGAGCGCAATGGATGTTTTGATCGCTTCATGTGTCAGGTACCAACTGTCTTCAAAATTGGACGGACAAAACACCGGTAAAGGATATCCACCCGAGATGGCGCCGTGCAAAACTCCCAGATCACCCTGTGCGCCGGTAGTCGCTGAACCTGTACTTGGACCCAGTCTTTGTGTGATGATCAACAACATGGGTAGTTCCATCATATAGGACATATTCAATCCTTCCATCATCAGGGCAAGGCCGGGAAAGGCCGTTGCAGTGACCGGAAATCTTCCGGCAGTGGACAATCCAGCCATCCATTGCATGACGGTGATTTCGTCCGGGCCGGCCAAAAAAAGCGGAAACCGGTTGCCTCCATACTGATAGAATCTGTTGGATGGAGTGATGGGATAGCCGATGAATACATCAGCTCCGGATTGAACACTGGCTTCCGTGATGATCATGGAAGCGTCCGTCAAAACGATTTTTTTTTGTTCTTCTGTTTTCAAGCGCAGTAGTTTTAATGCAAAAGTAGTAACTTTATTAAATCATGGTCAAACAAATCAACAACCACCCGGATCAAGGGTTTAATAAAATGGATAAAAAATCACGTGTTTTGTCAGATGAAGTTGTTTTGTAGTGGTAATATTATCAGGAAACCTGTTTTTTTTATACCAGGGAAAGTTCCATCAATTCTTTTCCAATTTCATGAAGACCCTGAACGATCCGATCTACCTGCTTTTTTGAAGGTTTTTTCTTCCCGTTGACGTATTGGGATAGTAAGGTTTCATTCATGCCAATTCTATTCGCTAAATGTTTGGCGTTGATCACCTGAAAATATTCAAAAAACTGTTTGAGATCAATTTCAAGTTCGATTTTATCGATTGTGATACATTTGCCAAAATCTTCTAAATACAGGTTTGTTGCTATGAGGGCATTTCTTTGTAAATCATATATTGAAAGACCAGTTGTGTAAACAGGTTTGTCAACGCAGTATGCAGAATAACCTGTTTTTGTTTTTTCAATAATAAACTTTACAGTCTTCATTTTACAATTTGTTTTAATTGTGCATCTTTCAATAATTTCTTTTCTAACCCCTTGCCTTATTCTGAGCTTCCATGGTGCGGAAATACAATAATTCCCGGTTTAACCGGGTGTTGCATTTTTATATGCGATCCTTTCTGACTGATAATATACCAACCATCTTTTTGCAATATTTTAAGGAATTCAGAACATTTCACTCAAGCAAAGGTATATAATTATTTACTTTTTATATTATTTTTCACTAGTTTCCGACAAATATTACAAGATTTCTCGCTCCGCTCGAACCAGTCCTGATCGAATTCATAGAGCATCAGGGATGACTGTGGTTTTGTGAGAGAAGGTAGGGGCAGGCAGCGGTATCGCCGCTGTCTACCCCCAACATAAACAGCCAACTTGCTGTCATTCCCGATGCTTGTTATACGCGATCGGGACAAGTCCGACCGGAGGTAGGAATCTTGATCACAAAATTCAAACGTTTGACTATTTGACAGACGGTAGCGATTTTCTATTTTACTTCAACAGAGTTTTACTTAAGTACCAATCCTTTCAACGATTGATCACCATCTTGCCGGTAACAGTTTGATCACCGGTATGGATTTTAACCAGATAGATACCGATAGGGAAGTGATTGACAGGAATTTCCAGCTGGTTGATCCCTGTGGTAAAACCATCACTTTTAGCAAACTTTGACCTCCCGAAAATATCCAGAATTTCCATTCTTGTCCCAGCTGATCGCCGGATTTCGAATGTGATATGAAGTATGTCATCAGCGGGATTAGGAAAAATGGAAATGTTTGTGAATTCAGGGTTGATCGTATTGACTAAATTATTTGAATAACCCGGCGTGGGAATTAAAAAATCCCATTGTTCGTTCCCGTCTGTAATCCTTCCAAAAGAACGATCTTTTTGTTGTTCACCAAAGTGTATACTGTCGACCAGAGTAAAGTTTTGGTCATCTTTGTAAAACAAAGCGATGATCTCACCTTCTTTTGCCAGTTTAAAATTCATGTGTGTCTGACCTTCTGAGGATTCTTCATCTGCCCAGAATATCAGGAATGCTTTGGGGTCTATCCAGATATCGGGCAATGCCCATTTTCCGGGACTATTATGCTTGTCAGTCATGTACAGACCACCTAAAAAAACAGGAGACGAGCCATCATTGTACAACTCCACCCAATCGTCAAAATCTCCGCCTTCATCCTTGACCGTGTTGTTATTTTCTGCCATGAACTCATTGATATACAGGTCGGAAAGACTGCTGCCTAACTGGACAATTTCAGTGCCGCAAAAGGGATATTGATAGGTTTTGGAAGTATGATCCTTTGCCGAAATGTAAAAATACAGTTTTGCTGCGTTCAAATCCGGTTGTAAGATCAATGTAAACAGGCTATCAGAAGCGTTGGTGTCTGGAAACTGACCATCGTCTTTTAAAGTGATGCAGGTATAATTGCCATTTCCATAATGGTAACAAAAAGACACTTCAATGATGGCTTCGTCATCAAAAATGGATGCCTCAACTGAAAAAATATTGGTTTTTACCTGGTAGTCCGTTTTAACATCTTTGATGATCGGGCTGATATTATAGGATTGCAATTGTCCAAATGCTGAATTACGCCTTGTGGTAATATAAGGTTTAATACCATATTTGACATGATTTTCATCAATATCCGTGTTGTATGAATTCAAAAAATCGGTCATCGTAAAACCGTAATCCAGCGGGCGATAAGGATCAGCTGAAGCGGAAGCAGTTATTTTGGAACGGAAGGCGTCCAGATATGGGAATAGATGGTTTTCTTCAAAGGATCTTTCCATAAACAATTCGAGATAATAACTCAACCTGTTTTTGTATTCCGGTACCTGCAAAATATTTTTATACAACGGTCTGGGTTCGTCGTTTTTGGCCCAGGAATAAATATTTCTCGTTCCCCAGTCGCGGTTGAGCCAGTCAATGCCAAGTGTATTGTCCAGGTCATACGGAATGTATTCAAATTTACCAGTAAAACTGTTTTTATACAGGTAAAAGTTGTTTTTGTTGTAATGTGGTCCGTCCCAGTTGCCCGAAAGGATATCAAAAGCTATGGCCCTGATCATACCGTCGACATTCAGGATTTTTTCCAGTTGGCAAGGCAGATCGGCAATGGGTGTATTGTTGATCACATTGATGAAATCTGCCAGATCTGAATAATCATCTGTTTCTTCATTGATTGTCAATTCATAAACTCTCGTATCGCCGTTGAGATGTTTGTAATTGTCAGGATTTGAACCGCGATATGCCAGATCTGCCGGCCAGGTGCATTTGTACAGGTTGCCATCGTTATTGCCAAACCGGTTTTTGACAAAGTTCTCATCGATGTGTTCAACATTGATATACAAGCCAAAATAAGTTCCGTTGATGTACAGTTCGACATGGTTTGCCCTGGGCGCAGGAATTTTCATTTCCTTGAGCAGATCCCAGCAAACTTTTGCCCGTATGACTGCAGGGTCATTGTGTTCACCGTTTAAATTCAGTTTTTCAAATCCTTTGTATTTCCTGCCCGATTCAAAGGTGTTGAAGGATATTTTGAAAGATTTTTTTTGGGAGTATCTTGAAGTATTTCCCCTGAGTCTGAAGCCGATGTTTTCTATCGTATCACGGTTTTGGCCATCATTGAAGATAAACCTGGCGGGATAATGCTCATCGCTGTTGGCATTTACAGGGTCAAGGATCCATTGCAAAAAAGTCGGGTTGATACTGATTTCAATTTTTGGGATGATGGCGTCGTTGAAAACCTCTCCTTTTGCCGGGAATGGATCCTGAGCGGAAATTTTTGAAGTCAGAAAAATGCAGGTCAGGAGAGCAATGTAAAATTTATGAAGCATGATGTTGTTTTACAGGATAAAAATTAACCTGTAAAGTTAATTTCTTCCTCGTTGTAATTAAAACTTTGGTTCTTTTATAGGTAAAAATCGATTGAGATTCGCAGAGATACCCCAAAATAAGTCTGAAAGAACCATGTTTTTGAAATTTGGTTTCCATTTTTTTTGCCTGAATAGGGTAATTTTCTTTGTACTTATGGTGTATATTGGTTTCAGGCAGACGGAATAGTCGTATATTGCAGGATATTTTGAACAATTGGCCGGACTATGAGTTAGTTTGCCGTAATTCTATTAATCGATTTGATCAAAATATTTTTAAATACAGAACATGGAAACAGCCAGAGGCTTTTATTTCAACAGAAAGGATAAAGTTTTTTATACCAGACCTATCATTTCTTCTGATAAAATTTTTTTGAAAGATGGTTTTAAGTTATTGTCACTGAAGTCCAGGTTCAACAGGTTTTTAAGTTTTCTGAAAGGATTGACCGAGGAACAATTGACATTTTACACTGAGGTGGATGATGCCAATCATGTTGCCTGGGGAATTCTGGAAGTAACGGGAGGTGTTTCAAAACCGGCTGGCATCGGAAGATTTGTGAGGGTGAAAGATGAACCTGAAACAGCAGAAGTAGGTTTGACCATAGTAGATGTATATCAGAAAAGCGGCTTGGGCACTTTGTTGCTGGCCATTTTGAATATGGAAAGTCTGAGATGCGGAATTAAAAAATTGAGGTATCATGTGGTCGAAAGTAATTTTGGAATGAGAAAGCTGTTGGAGCCATTGGATTATGTCGTCAAGCTAACCGACCAGGGTGTCATGATAGTCGAGACACCTGTTTTTGGAAATTTTCAGGATTTACCCCTGAAAGCAAAAGGAAAAATAATCGAAGAAACCTGGAAGGAAGTTAAATGTAAAATAGAAGGGAAATGAGTTTACTTTTTATTATTTTCCCTTAATTGCCTTTACTGTCAGAATTTCGGAGATATTTCTCTGTATTTTTTTAGATAGAAACTTATATTTTTTTGTCTGTATAAAAACAACCAGTTCCTGCAACTAATTTGACGGTAATTCGTTTATGACTTGAACTTTGACCAAAAAGAAGTTTCAAAGATATTTTATCACAAAAGTTGTTGACTGAATATTGAAAAACTCGTTTGGCAAACAACTTAAAAAATCCAATTAAATCAGGATAATGAATATGCACAAATACACCTTATTGATATTTTTAATGGCTATTGGCATGACGCTGAATGCGCAACAGTTCACGATAAGCGGTTATGTTGAGGACTCGGAAAGTGGTGAAAAACTCATATCTGCCAATGTTTTTGACCTGGCCTCATTGTCAGGAACAGTGTCGAACACGTATGGATTTTATTCTTTGTCACTCAAAAAGGACTCCATCAGGCTGGAGATTTCCTATATAGGCTACCAATCCAAAACAATCGATTTGTATCTGAATAAAAACATTCAGCTGAATGTCGAATTGTCGCCCTCGGTTACACTTGAACAGGTAGAGATCAAGGCAGAAAGAAGCAAAAGGATAGAAGAGCAATCGCAGATGAGTTTGGTTGAAGTTCCGATCCAGCAGATCAAAAAAATTCCTGCTTTGCTTGGAGAAACAGATGTTTTGAAAGCGCTGCAATTGCTTCCCGGTGTTCAATCCGGCGGTGAAGGACAAAACGGGCTGTATGTCCGGGGCGGAAGTCCGGATCAGAATCTCATCTTGCTGGATGGTGTCCCATTGTATAATGTGTCGCATTTATTCGGTTTTTTTTCAGTTTTTAATGCAGATGCGATCAAGAATGTCACCTTAATGAAGGGCGGATTCCCGGCCAGATACGGTGGTCGTTTATCATCTGTGATCGATATTTCGATGAAGGAAGGAAATATGAAAAGTTATCATGGAGCTGCTTCGATAGGGATCATTTCGTCCAGGTTGATGTTTGAAGGTCCTATCATCAAGGACAAAAGTTCGTTCATCGTTTCAGGAAGAAGGACATACATAGATTTTCTGGCAAGGCCATTTATTGAAAATGCATTTAATTCTGTAGAAGGGCAAAGCGGTTCAGTGGGATATTTTTTCTATGATCTGAATGCCAAAGTCAATTACAAGCTATCGGAAAAAGACCGGCTTTACCTGAGTATGTATTCAGGCAGAGATCCATTTTACTTTGAATTCGGAGATGAGATCAAAGATGTCAGTAAAAACAATATTAGTACGGATTTAAGCTGGGGGAATGTCATAGGCGCATTGAGGTGGAACCATGTCTGGGCGCCCAAATTATTCAGCAATGCCCATGTGACCTACAGCAAATATAATTTTGGAACCGGTGTAAAAACTGAGATCATTGATTATCAGGATGATTTCAATTTTGATGCAGGTGTAAGTTATGATTCCGGAATTGAAGATTTTGGAGCAAAACTGGATTTTGACTATGTACCGGTACCTAATCATTACATCCGTTTCGGCGCAAATATCATTCACCATTCATTTAAACCCGGGCAAACAAATCTTGTATTTGATGTAGGAACATTTGTTATAGATACTACTCTGGGACAGCCGGACATTGCCGCACATGAAGCCGGATTTTATCTGGAGGATGATTTTAAAGTCAGCAAAAACTTTATGATCAATGCTGGTTTGCACTATTCATTGTATATTTTACAGCAGCAGACATATCAGTCTCTGCAACCACGGATCAGCGCGAATTTGCGTTTACCGGGCGATATAGCGCTGAAAGGTTCTTTTGTGACCATGCAACAGTATCTGCAATTGTTGACCAGCGAAAGTATCGGTCTTCCATGGGATCAATGGTTGCCTACCACCTCTATTGTCAAGCCACAAAAAGCATGGCAGGCAGCCATCGGACTGGCAAAAACATTTGGGGATGAATATGAGATCAGTTTAGAGGGTTATTACAAGGAAATGGATAATGTCACTGCGTTTAAAGAAGGAGCGGGACAATTTGATCTGAAGCCATGGGAAGAATTAGTGACGCAAGGTGAAGGGAAATCGTATGGGGGAGAATTTTTTGTACAGAAAAAAACAGGCAGATTTACCGGTTGGGTGGGTTATACATTGTCCTGGACCAGCCGTCGTTTTGACGAGAAAAACGGAGGGAAGTGGTATCCCTATAAATATGATCGCAGACATGATGTCTCCATTGTTGCGAGTTACAAAATTTCCGAGAAGTTTGAGTTCAGCGTTACATGGGTTTACGGAACAGGCAATGCATATACGCTGGCCAATTCCAGGTTTTACAGTTATGCTCCGGACTATTATAAGTATATCAACAGTCAAAACTTTCAGAATTATCTCAGTTATTGGCAGTCTGAGAGTTTCCGGTCAAGGAATGAATTCAGGATGCCGGCATATCACAGATTAGACGTAGGTCTGGATTACAAATATAAGTATAAAAAAACTACCAATACCTGGTCAATCGGGGCATATAACGCATATAACAGATCGAATCCTTTCTTTTTGAACGTAGAGACACAGTATGATTATAATCCGGCTACAGGAGAGTATGAAGACAGAAGGGCATTGATTCAGTATAGTTTGTTTCCCATTATACCATCAATCGCATACAAGATAGAATTTTAATTTAAGGCCAAAAGAAAACAAAATATAATGAGCAGATTAAGCAGGATTAAAATATTTACAGGTCTTATCATAGTGACCTTACTGACCGGTTGCACGGATTTTTTTATACAGGAATTGGATATTCCAAGGCAGGATGTTGACAACCAATTGGTTATTCACGGATTTGTGAATGATACCGATGATTCGATCGAAATGGTCATCGCCAAAAACTGGTCGGTAGATGAAGAATTGGATGAAGCTGAATCAAAAATCAATCTTGCAAAAATTTCAATATTTCAGAACGGGAATCTTAAATATGAGATTGAGCAGGATGCACAGGGAAAATATTTAAAAAATTTAAGTTCCATGGTAGGTGGAGCGGGTGATGACTGGAGGATTGAAGTGACACATCCCAATTATGATAAAGCTGTAGTGAATACTGTTATGCCAAAGATGATCGTTCCCAAGTCAGTGCGTTTTATTGAAGGTTATAATTTTGGCGGAGTAGGCTCATTTGAGGATGCGAATGCCATTGAAATAACCATTGATGATCCGGGGGATCAGGAAAATTATTATGAAGTGCGTTTGTTGACTGTTGTCATTGACCAGGAGGAGCTGATTTTTGGTACTGACACCTTTTATGTTGAGACCTATTATCCTGACAATTATTTCAGTGATGATCCGATCATTGAAAGAGGAACAAGTGGATTGCTTATTCCCGATGATAGCTTCAACGGTAAAGAAAGGGTATTTTATATAGTGATGACAGGTCAAAAGGTGGAGGACATACCGGTTGACAAACTAAAAGTTGAATGGAATTGTGTATCCAAAGACCACTATCAATATTCAAAATCCCTTCAGAAGTATCAGCGTTCGAGTAATTTTGGTTTTTTTGCCGAACCCATCGGGATCTACACCAATGTGGAAAATGGACTGGGACTGGTATCTTTCAAATCAAGCAGGATTTTGGATGTAGCTGAATAATCGGAAAATATTTTCCAAATCTGAAATACCAGCTAGCAGGGAAGAATATTTCCAGAATGTTGGATTGGTATCAATTTTGGTATGTTACCAACGCTTTATTGATCCTTTTTACCAGCGCAGGACCTTCATAAATGAATCCTGTATAGATCTGTAGGAGACAGGCACCGGCTTCGAGTTTTTCGATAGCATCTTTTGGGCTGTGGATTCCACCGACGCCAATAACAGGAATGGAACCGTTTGATCGTTGAACAATATACCGTATGATCTCTGTGGAGCGCTGTTTTAAAGGAAGTCCGCTCAATCCTCCTGAACCGATCATTTCCACGGTTTGTGCTGAAGTTGCCAATCCTTCTCTCGAGATGGTTGTATTTGTTGCCACAATACCGGAAATTCCTGTTTGCTGCACGATGTCAATGATATCATCCAGTTGTTCGAAACTCACATCAGGCGCTATTTTCAAAAATATCGGTTTGGGTTTTTCTTTCGTAAGGTTTATTTTTTGAAGTGAACCAAGTATGTCGGTCAATGGTTTTTTATCCTGCAATTCCCGCAAGTTTGGGGTATTTGGTGAACTGACATTCACGGTAAAATAATCCACATAAGGGAATAATTTTGTAAAGCAAATGACATAGTCGTCGGTAGCTTTTTCAAGAGGAGTGATCTTGTTTTTGCCGATATTACCACCGATGATGAGTGTATTTTTTTTAATTTTTTTAAGCTGTTTGATGGCTTCATCTACTCCCAGATTGTTGAATCCCATCCGGTTGATAAGTGCCTGATCTTGAGGAAGACGGAAAATTCTTGGTTTTGGATTCCCGGGTTGGCCCAAAGGAGTGACTGTGCCGATTTCAATAAAACCGAAACCGAGGCTTTCCATTTCTCTGATCAACGCTGCATTTTTGTCAAATCCTGCTGCCAGGCCGATCCTGTTTTTGAAATGAAGACCGGCAACTTCTGTACCCAGTCTGTCATCCCTGAAATTGAAAAGGACACCAAGGATCATCTTTACTAAAGGCAAACGGATGACTGCAACGATGATCGCATGTGCTTTTTCCGGAGAAAATGAAAAAAGCAAAGGTTTAATTATGATTTTATACATCGCAGATACCACCGTCCTTCAATTTATTAAAATCCCTCACCAACAATCTATGCCTATCGAAAGTGATTACCTCATTGCTCTTTAAAACATTTAAAACTGTGGTAACTGTCTGCCTGGAAGTTGCGGTTATGTTGGCGATTTCCCGATGTGTATTAAAATTGCGCACCACGATCTCAAAACCGATCCTTTCACCTACAGTTTCAGCCAGATTGACCAGGTAGTCGACGATCCTGGTTCTGGAATCTTTAAATATCATGGCTTCCAGTCTTTCTTCCAGAGCAAGTTCTTTTTGGGCAACAAGTGTCATGAAATACCGGGTCAAATCGATGCTGTTATCCATTAGAGAAAGCATTTTTGTGACCGAACAAACACCTAAAATAGTGTCCTCGGTAGCATAGGCGAAATCTCTCCTATATTCCATTCCGATCAATGCCAGTTCTCCAAAAACCTGACCTTCCGTGAGGACATATTTGGTGATTTCCTTTTGGGTTTCTCCGTAACAACCGATTTTGACATGTCCCTTATGAAGGAAGTAGATCTTGTCAGCAATGTTGTCCGGTGAGTATATAAAAGCGCCCTTTTTCAGATGTAATTTATACAAATCTGAAGATGCCTTCAGGTAATTCGTATGATTAAAGATTTCTTCAATCACGTGCTGCAGATCGGATAATTGTTTTACTGCCATAGGTTTTTTTATTCAGCGTCAAGTTTCAGACTTAAAATTTCTACCAAGTTGTTTACGAGGGGATTCTTTTCATGAAACAAATCAAATTTCTCTTTGTTCGTAAGTATTTTTACAGGTTGAACTTCTTCATAATCAGGAAACAAATTTTTGTCTGATATTATTTGAATCTCAAAATTATCTTTGGATGATAATCCACGGATTTGTTCTATCAGAGCCAATTCCTGACGGACGGTTTCTTCATGTCCTTCGGTGGGGACGAAAAGAGAAAGTTTATTGGTTTCCAAAACTGGTTTGATTAACTTTAACCTACTGGAAATGAATGGTGAAGAGTGATTTTCTATATATGTAGACAAAACAGTATTGACAAGTTCAATGCTGATTTCCTTTATATTTTCTTTTTGAGTTTTTATTTCGGTAACGACTTCAGCTTTCAGTTCATTCAAGCTTTTTATTTTGGGTAAAAACCCCGAAATTTCTGGAATAGGAATAGGCTTGGATGTTTTTTGAGGAAGAAGATCAGATACAGTTTTTTCTTCCTTCAAGGTACTCGGTGCTTCAATGTGTACCTTATCTTCAACAACAGCTGTTTTTTGGGTTGTTGATTGATTTTCAGTTATTTTTATGCTTTCCTGTGGAATTTTTTTTTGTGAAGAAGCCAGTTCTGCTTCGTTATTCACTTTTTTTTTTGGATCACCGAATTGGCTCAGATCCTGCAATCTACCCAGATAACACATTTTACTGAGTGCGATCTCGATGTGAAGTTGTTTATTATTAGCTTTTTGATAATTGATATCACACTGATTGGCAATACTTAATGCACTTAGAATAAAATCCAGTCTTGTGATTTTAGCCTGTTCAGCATATCTGTTTTTTAAATGTTCACTGGCTTCGAGCAATTGGATGGTTTCGATGTCTTTAGCCAGCATGAGCTGTCTGAGGTGTTCTGAAAGACCGTTGATAAAAACAGAACCTTCGAATCCGTTGCGTGAGATTTCATTGAACAAAAGTAACACAGAAGAGAGATCTTCAATCAGTATTGAGTCCACCATCCGAAAGAAGTAGTCATAGTCCAGCAGGTTGAGGTTTTTAACGACGTCTTTGTATGTAATGGTTTGGTTGTCAACAGAACTAATGACTTTGTCCAGTATAGAAAGTGCATCTCTCATGGCGCCGTCCGCTTTTTCTGCAATGACAAATAGGGCATCTTTGTCGTATGAGATATTTTCTTTCCGGCAAATAGATTCCAGGTTGAGGGCGATATCCTGTTGGGTGATTCTTTTAAAGTCGAAAATCTGGCACCGGGACAAAATGGTCGGCAACAGTTTGTGTTTTTCCGTTGTTGCCAATATAAAAATGGCATGTGCCGGAGGTTCTTCCAGTGTTTTCAAAAATGCATTGAAAGCTGCCTGGGAGAGCATGTGAACCTCATCGATGATGAAAACTTTATATTTCCCGCTTTGAGGCAGAAATCTTACCTGATCAGTCAGTGCCCGGATATGATCCACGCTGTTGTTGGAAGCTGCATCTAGTTCGAGGATGTTGAAGGTAGCATTTCCATTGAAGGATTTGCAGGATTCGCACTCATTGCAGGCAGTATGTTTGTCAATGGGTGACTGACAGTTGAGCACTTTAGCCAGGATTCGCGCACAGGTTGTTTTGCCGACGCCTCTTGGCCCGGTAAAAAGGTAGGCGTGAGCTACGTGATTGGTTGATAAGGCGTTTTTTAAAGTATTGGCAACATGTTGTTGTCCAACCACTTCGTCAAAAGTAGTCGGTCTGTATTTTCTGGCGGATACAATATATTTTTCCATGTTACGCACAAATATAAAGCTGAAATTGATTTTTTCAAGAAATTCAGTGCATTCAAAGAAAATTATTATGACATGACCTGAAGTGAAGTTTTTAAGGGTACCGACATAATTTTTGTTTGGATTCGGACAAATGTTCAAAGAAATGACACAGCAATTTATAGTTGTGTCCGCATGGATTAGATAAAGTTTTCAGTTAATTCGGGTTGTTTGGAAAAACTGAATTCCTGGTTATACCTTTTCAATTATACCTTTTAGCGGTTTATATTTTTGTGATAAATACGAATCTTGATTATTCCATTCTTCAATTTGATTTTTTGAGAAAGTATTCGTAATTTTTCTTTTATATATCTAAAACTATTGAATGCATAATTTAAATAAATACAAAAGGGTAAAAAACATTAAAAAACTGAATATATATTTTTTTTACATTTTATTGGTTTTTTATAAAAAAAACATATATTAATTTATTAGTTGAATGAAACAATACTTAGCTTTGTATGCAAATCCTGTGTGGGAGTGGTGTATAAATTATTAAATGACAACCCATATCGGATTTAGAACGAATTTAAAACAAAACTTAACCTGAGATGGAGAATATTTATTCTCATTCTTGTATTGATATGGCTTTCATATCATTTTATAGGAGTTTATCTTCTTCTATTTTCCTTATTAATTATCCAAATTTGAATCTTATGAAAAATCGACTATTACATGTTGTAATTGTTCTGATGTCATTGGCTATTGGCCAAATGAATGCACAGGTCACCGGAACTAAGAACATTCCAGGTGATTATGCCGATCTTAATGCTGCATTTACGGACCTTAATAATCTGGGTGTTGGAGCCGGGGGTGCAATCATTAATATTGTTGCAGGGAATTCTCAAATTTGTCCAACCGATGGTTTTCAATTAGGATCTTCTGTGTTGAATGCAAGCCTTTCTGCGGCAAATCCTTTAGTCATCCAGGGTAATGGAAATACAATTAATGCCTGGTCAGGAACCAGGGCTGGAAGTATTTCCAGCGGTCAGAATGATGGTATGTTTGTTTTTAAAGGCGTGGATTATACATCTGTGCAAAACCTGGTTTTTCAGGAATCAGCAGCTAACACCACCAACACATTATCCATGGAAAATGCTATTGCTTTTTACAATGTTGGAACAACGGCAGGTACAGCTGACGGGTGTCAATATAATAGCGTTACAGGATGTACTTTCAATTTGAATAATATTGCAAATAATGGAAGTGCCATTTATTCTGCACCTTATTTGTTTGGTGGTACCACCTCTGCAGCCTGGACAGCTGGGTCTTCAGATGTCCACAGAAACCTGACAGTTACCAATAACAATTTTGCTATAATTTACAATGGGGTTGTATTCAGAGGAGTTTCTGGGTCAAATGCCTTAAATTTAATTATTACTGATAATACTTTTACAAATATCGGAGGCGGAGCAACAACCTGTTATGGTTTATACACAATATACATAGATCATATCACTTTTAATAATAATATTACTTCAGGAGATGTAGCTCAAACTACAACCAATTATATAGCTTTCACAAGTTCCAACTGTGGTGGAATTATTCAAGCCAATAACAATCAAGTTACACTTCAAAGTGGAGTTACCTCCTCGCAGACATCCGGCATTTATCTTTCAGGCACTATCGGTGGAAACCGCCAGGTGAATAATAATACCGTTATTTTTGGCTCGTTCCCTGCAATAACTTCAGCAACCATATATGCAATATACGCAACCTACAGCGGTGGAAATAATAATCTATTAATGGAGATGAATGGGAACAATATTTCCAATCAAACCATACCTCCGACAACAGGTACAGTTTACCTGATTTATAATAGTGCCAGTTCCGGTGGAAACAGAAGTACCCAACTTAACAATAATATTGTTACTAACAATACTAAAAGCAATTCAGGAACGGTTTATGCTATTTATGTAGGAACTTCAGATAACGCTGAGGTAGCCAATAATAACATATCCAATTTTACTTATACCAACAACTCAGGATCAGGTGCAGCATCATTTTACGCTATTTATGCTTCCAACAGTGCATTATTGCATAATTTTCACCATAATACCATTTCAAATATCGGTATTACTGGAACATCGACATCCACAACCGGGGTTTTGAGGGGCATTTATAGTTATCCCCTTTCATCAACTGCGGTTACTATAGCGGACAATTTGATCAATGACTTGTTTTATGGAGCAGGAACTCATACCGGAGTTGTCACAGGTATATATACAACTTCAGGAGCGACTTCCAACATATTCAATAATAAATTATATAATTTAAAAGCATATCAGGCTTCTGGTCAGGCTTATGGATATTATGGGTCTTCAGGTACCACGGTAAATTTATTCAATAATTATATAGGTAATCTTGAAACTCCGAATGCGAACGCTGCCATTCCTTTGGCAGGTATCTATATCGGAGGAGGAACAACATTTAATCTTTATCATAATACTGTTTATCTGAATACTTCAAGTTCTGGTGCTTTGTTCGGTTCAACTGCACTTTATGCCAGTACGACACCTACTATATTACTCCAAAATAATATTTTTTCAAATCTTTCAGTTCCTGCAGGAGCAACCGGTTTTACTTCAGCGTACAGAAGATCAAGTACTACCCTGACCACTTATGCAGCTGCATCCAATAATAACCTGTTTTATGCTGGTACCCCATCAGCGACCAATGTAATATTTTATGATGGCACAACGGCTCAATCCACACTGGCGGCATATAAAACCCTGGTTTCTCCACGGGATGCTTTGTCCGTAACAGAAAATCCACCGTTTATCAGTACGACTGGCAGTAATGCCACATTTTTGCATATAAGCAACGCTACACCGACACAAATTGAAAGTGGGGGTATTCCGGTAGCCGGCATCACCGTTGATTATGACGGAGATAGTAGGAATGTGTCAAATCCGGATATCGGAGCAGATGAGGGAACATTTCTGCTGCTGGATATCAATCCGCCATTGATCACCTATACACCGTTGCAGAACAGTTGTTCTCCCGGTGCCACCACATTGATCGCTACGATCTCTGATCCAAGCGGGGTGCCAACAACGGGAATTGGTTTACCTGTGTTGTATTGGAGTTTGAATGCCATTGCCGGGCCTTTTACCGCTTCCCAGGGAACATTTATTGGAAGTAACCAGTATCAATTTAGTCTGGGTGCCGGTTCAGTAGTAGGTGATGTAGTTTATTATTACATAGTGGCTCAGGATATGCTTACCGTTCCAAATATCGGTGCATCACCTGGCGCAGGCGCCGGAGGTTTTACAGCCAATCCACCTGCTGCTGCAACACCTCCAACTACCCCTAGTTCTTTTACGGTGATCCCGACTCTTTCCGGAACATATACGGTTGGTTCTACAGGAACATATTCTACCCTTTCTGCTGCTGTAACAGCCTATAATAACAGCTGTGTAGCAGGACCTGTTGTCTTCAGTTTAATTGATGCCAGCTATTCTGAATCAGCAGCTATGGTCCTCAATTCCAATCCGGGGGCAAGTGCTGTGAATACACTTACTATCAAACCAACATTGCCCAATACAACGATTACCGTTACTGGCGGAAGTTCCTCAGCGGTATTCGTCATGAATGGTGCTGACTATGTGATCATTGACGGCTCAATATCAGGCACAGTTAACTCTTGTTGTCCTGCAACCACAGCTTCCAGGGATCTCACCATTTCGAATTCCAGTACCAGCACTTCCAGTGCGGTTATCTGGCTTCAGACAGCAACCGGGCCAAATCCTACAACCAACATAACTATCAAGAATTGCAACCTTACAGGAAGTGGAGTGACCCAAACTTTATTTGGTGTAGGATCCGGAAGTACAACGATCAGTACCAGCAGCCTTGGAACCAATAACAACAATAACTCTTTTGTAAATAATAATATCAGCGGAGTTCAGTATGGTATTTATTCCCAGGGAGCGAGTGCAGCAAATAAAAACAATGGTACCCTGGTCAGTCAGAACCTGATCAATACCAGTGCCAATACCAAGGGAGGTATTTGGTTAGGCTATGAAAATGGACCGATTGTTTCATGCAATAATGTTTCCAACATAAGGCAGACATTATCACCTGATGTATTCGGTATAACGCTTGGAATGGGAACCTCTGTTTCTGCAACTACTTTTTCCGGAAACGAAGTGACCAATGCAACGATTACCAACAATATT
>Ga0209573_1002171_pt1 | contig 26299 bp, 19 predicted proteins | sample TNRBio252014_DNA_FD_185870 | JGI IMG/M metagenome (GOLD analysis project Ga0209573, IMG submission 185870) | Wastewater treatment Type I Accumulibacter community from EBPR Bioreactor in Madison, WI, USA - TNR Reactor_6/25/2014_ DNA (SPAdes)... | ecosystem: Engineered > Bioreactor > EBPR >... | reverse complement strand
CCGCGCGGGATCGTCCGCGTGCCCGAGATCGCACGCTATGTTGCGGACCGGGACAGGGGCCGGTGATCTGCGCATGGCATCAATGAACCGAGCAGTCTGAAAGGCTATTCGGCAAGCCGGCGTCGAGAGTCTGTTTGAAACTATTGACATTTATCCACAGCTATCTATAATTTCCTACATGACATACTCACAGGACCGCCAACGCCTGCTGGAGATGGCCAGGAGCCGGGACATTTTCAGCGCCGCCGATGTCGCGGCTGCGGGCATCCATTCGGTATGGCTATCGCGGACGGTCGCCGAAGGCCTGCTGGAGCGGGTGGCGCGCGGTCGCTATCGCCTGGCTGGCCGTGACGCTACGGAGCATCACACCCTGGCGCTGGTGGCTGCCAGAGCACCCGCGGCCGTTGTCTGCCTTCTTTCGGCGCTCCAATTTCACCAAATCGGTACGCAAACTCCGGTGGACGTGTGGGTGGCCTTGGAGCAGCGGGCTGCGTATCCCCGGCTGAGCTATCCGCCGCTGCGCGTTGTGCGTTTCTCAGGCGCCGCCTACAGCTCAGGCGTCGAACACCATACTATTGAAGGGCAGGAAGTACGCGTCTATACGCTGGCCAAGACGATCGCCGATTGCTTCAAATATCGCAACAAGATCGGGCTGGATGTCGCGCTGGAAGCGCTGAACGACGCTTGGCGCCAGCACCGGCTCTCACTGGCCGATCTAAACACTTATGCCAGGATCGATCGCGTCCAACGCGTGATGCAACCTTACATTGAGGTAATAATCCAGTGAGTGCGAGCATCCAGAACGTGGCCGCCTCGGTACATCAACGACTTCTCAATGAGAGTAGAGCGCGCAATGTCGATTTTAACCTGCTCCTGGCACGCTTTGCCAACGAACGATTCCTCTATCGACTGGCCCGGTCTCCGTATGTCGATCGTTTCGTGCTCAAAGGCGCTATGCTTTTGCAGATCTGGCTACCGGAGATGGGCCGTCCCACGCGTGACCTTGATCTGTTGGGTTTCGGTGACTTGTCTGCTGACCGCTTACGGGTGATCTTTGCGGAACTCTGCGACCAACCGGTCGAGTCTGACGGCATACGTTTTCTTGCCGATTCGGTGACGGTTCGCGCCATCCGCGAACAGGATGAGTACGGCGGCCAACGGGTTACTCTTGCTGGACATCTGGGCACGGCGCGCCTGCACGTTCAAGTGGACGTCGGCGTCGGCGACCGTTTGACGCCCCCAGCCGAGTGGATCGAGTACCCCGTGTTGATTGACCTGCCGCGGCCGCGGTTACGAGCTTATCGCGCTGAAACGGCGATTGCCGAGAAACTGCATGCGATGGTGGTGCTGGATATGCAGAACAGCCGCATGAAGGACTTCTTCGACATTTGGCGTCTGGGTGCGGAGCGAAGTTTCACCGGTGATGTGCTCGTTGAGGCGGTGCGAAACACCTTTGATCGCCGCCAGACCCCGGTCCCGTTGGTATTGCCCGCCGCACTCACGGTGGAGTTTTCCAGCAACCCCGTCAAGATGCAGCAGTGGAAAGCATTTCTACAGAGGAGCCAGATGCGCCATGTTTCAGAGGATCTGACCACAGTGGCCGAGGAAATCAAGCAATTCGTTGGGCCTGTGCTTGATGCAGCCTCTGCTGGGCAAGCATTTCCTATGACCTGGTCGCCGGGAGGTCCCTGGACGGCAAACGTTGTTCGAAATGCTTGAGGGATCTGCCTATGAACCTTCCGCTCAGCATCCTCATCCGCCCCCTCACTCCATCTGACCAACCCATCCTCTGGCACATGCTCTACCTCGCGCTGTTCGTCCCCGACGGCGCGCCGCCGCTGCCGAGGGAGATCGTGCAGCAGCCGGAACTGGCGCGCTACGTGGCGGGCTGGGGCCAGGAGCACGACATGGGCTTTGCCGCGCTGGACGGGGCTGACGGGCCGGCTATCGGCGCGGCCTGGATCCGTCTGCTGCGCGCTACGAATCAGGGCTACGGCTATGTCGACGACCTGACGCCGGAGCTGTCCATCGCGCTGGAGCCGGCCTGGCGCGGCCAGGGGATCGGTACGGCGCTGCTGGCTCACCTGCTGCACGCCGCGCAGCCGCGCTACCGGGCGATCTCGCTCTCGGTGGCAGCTAACAACCCGGCCGTCCGGCTCTATGGCCGCCATGGCTTCGAGCTGGCCGGCGCCGGCGGCGACTCCCTCATCCTGCTCAAGCGGCTGGCCGGTCCAGCCCCGGAGCTCTGACGGCGACTTACTCCGGCTCGCCGTTCACCAACAGCGCCGCGCCGCCGCGCCTGGAGTCGCCAACCGCGGCAAAGCCGTCCCCCTGGCGCGCCACCGCGTGCGCGCCGCCGAAATACATGTGGCGAGTCTGCCAGCGATTGACCGTATAGCCCGCGGCCACCAGCGCGTCAACCGCCGCCGAATCGTTGCCCCCCTCCACCTGCAACACCCCCTCCTCGAAGTGGACGCGCGCAGCCTCGACAGCTTGATCCAGGGGCAGTTGGCAGGCCAGGCTGTTGAGCAGCACCTGCACGATCGCGCTGCGGATGCGATTGGCGCCGCCGCTGCCGAGCGACAACAGCGGCGCGCCGTCCCGCAGCACCACCGTCGGCGCCATCATCGAAGGGATGCGCTGGCCTGGGGGCGATTTGTGGAAACCCTGCGGGTGCAGGTCGGCTTCGCCCAACATGTTGTTGAGGATCAGCCCCGTGCCCGGCACGACAAAGCCGTTGCCTTCGCCGCCGCTGGTGGTCAGGCTCACCACCAACCCGTCCTCGTCCATCACTGAGATCTGTGTGGTGCTGGGCAGGGCCGGCGGCGCGGCGTCGATCGACCGCTCAGCTACTGGCCGGGCCAGCAGATCGCGCAGCACACGCTGCCAGCGGGCCACGGTGGCTGGCCCCAGCAGGCGGGCCGTCTGTTGGCGCGGCAGCAGCGCCCGCGCCTCCAGCTCGCGCCGGGCCAGGTGGGTAACGCGCATGGCCTCGGCCAGCAGCTCCAGGTAGCCGGCCGAGCCGAATGCCAGCGTCTCCAGGGGAAAGCCGTCCAACAGGCGCAGGGTGAAGGTGATCAGCAGGCCGCCGCGGCTAGGGGGCGGGTTGGTCAACACGTCGTACTGGCGGAAGGTGGAAGCCAGCGGCCGATAGCGCCGCACCCGGTAGCGGGCCAGGTCCTCAGCCGTCAGCAGCCCGCGGTGGGCCTGTTGGTCAGCCACGATCGCCTGCGCCACATCGCCGCGGTAGAAGAGTTGCGGCCCCTCGCGTCCCAGCGCTTCCAGGGTGTTGGCCAGCGCGGGCATGCGCACCAGATCGCCGGCCGGCTTCAATCCGCCCTCTGGCCGGCCGAAGATGGCCGCGCACTCCGGCGTCAGCAGCAGGATCGGCTCGATCAGCCCGCCGATGAAGGCCTGGATCTCGCTGATCGGGCAGCCCTCCCGGGCCAGGCGGATGGCCGGCTCCAGCAGCACGGGCAGCGGCAGCCGGCCGGCTTGCCTGGCCAGGCTGCACAGCCCGGCGATGTTGCCCGGCACCGCCACCGCGCCGCGGCCAACGTAGAAATGCTGGCGCGAGGGGCCGTAGTCGACGGTGATCTCCTGGAAGTCGATGTCCTGGGGCGAAGGCTGAATTGATCGGCCCAGCCCCGGCCCGGTGCTGAAGAAGTCCAGCAGGTCGCTCTTACCGCTGGACGCGTTGTAGACCAAGGCAAAGCCGCCGCCGCCGGTGGCCGACAAGGTGTATTCGCTGATGAAGGAGGCAAAGACCGCAGCCACGGCCGCATCGACCGCGTTGCCGCCCTGTTCGAGCATCTGCGCGCCGGCAGCCGCGGTCAAGGGATGGCCGGCAGCGATCGCACCGCGTTTGAGTTGGAAGGTTTGAGTCATAGCTCTGCAAGTACTTGGCCGATGCCGGTGGTGTCGTAGCCGCCCAATGCGTCGACAGTGGCGGCGAACTCCGGCGAGCGAATCACGGCCAACAGCGGGGCCAGCAACTCGCTGTGGTAGAAGCGCCGCGGGATGACCAGGTCGTACTGCTCGTTGAACAGGGGCACGAAATCCAGTTTGAGGGCGCGGGCGACGGCCAGAATGCCCAGCCCGCAGCTCGCCGTGCCCGACTTCACTGCCGCGGCCACGGCCAGGTGGGTGAACTCCTGGCGCTCGTAGCCCTGCACCTGGCGGCGCTTGATGCCCAGCTTGGCCAGCTCGTAGTCTAACAGCACCCGCGTGCCCGCGCCGCGCTGGCGGTTGATGAAGGTCACGTCGGGCCGGGTCAGGTCGGCCAGGCTGGCGATGCCCTGGGGGTTGCCGGCCGGGACGATCAGCCCCTGCACGCGGCCGACGAAACGCAGCAACACCACGCCGTCAGGATGGCCGGTGTCGCGGCTCAGGCCCAACTCGCGGATGGTCTTGACGTTGTACTGGCCGGTCTCCTCGTCCAGCAGGTGCGAGCCGGCCAGGTGCGCCTCGCCGCGCTGCAAAGCCAGCAGACCGCCGTAGCTGCCCACGTTGGACGAGGCAAGCGTCAACTCCGGCCGCACGCGGCGCAGTTGGTCAGCCAGCACGTCCAGCGTCATGTCGTGGCTGCCGATGCTGACGAGGGTGTTGCGCACCGTCTCCGGCGGCCGCAGCAGCTCTACCGTGACCTCGGCGCCGGCGTGTTCGCCCTCGCTGAAGCGCGGCAGGCGCACGATGCCGTCGGCCCGCACCAGCGACATGATCACCCCGGCGCCGCGCTGCAAGGGCGTCGCCACCACCTGCTCGCCCACCTGGCCGACGGTCACGCGCAGGAACTCGTCCTCCCCCATGGGGGAGTAGACCTTCTGCGTCAGCCTGGCGGCCAGCTTGGGTCGCTCCGGCGGCAGCAGACCCAGCATGGCGAAGATCAGCGGCTTGACCAGCAGGTCGAAGGTCATGGCCGCGGCGGCCGGAAAGCCGGGGATGCCGACGATGGGCTTGCCGTGCGCACTGGTCTCGATGCGCTGCGCTACTCGACCGACAGCATAGGCCCGCGCCACGCCCAACACCACCGGGTGGCCGGGACGGATGGCGATACCATGGACGACCACCTGGCCCAGGCTGTTGATGACGCGCGCGGTGAAGTCCTCGGAGCCGGCCGACGATCCGGCGTTGATCACCACAAGATCGTGGTCTTCCAGCGCCGAGGCAGCGGCCGCGCGGATGGTCTCGAAGTCGTCGGGCAGCGGGTCCAGCCGGCTCACCACGCAGCCCCACTCCTCGGCCAGCGCGCCCAGTACAATCGAGTTGTACTCGACGATGTCGCCCGGCTGCAACGCATCCAGACCGTCCAGCGCGTCCAACCGTACCAGCTCGGTGCCGGTGGGGATGATGGCCACGCGCGGCCGGCGGCGCACGGCCAGGTGCGTATGCCCACAGCCCACGGCCGCGCCCAGGTCAGCCGGCCGCAGCCGGTGGTTCGAGGGCAGCACCAACTGCGTCGCCACGATGTCCTCGCCCATGGGCCGCACGTGACGCCAGGGGGGAATCGCGGCGAGGATTTCGATCTCACCCTCACCCCCCCGGCCCCCCTCTCCCAAAGGGCGAGGGGGGAGTGGCGCGCTCCCCTCTCCCCCTGGGAGAGGGGCTGGGGGTGAGGGCGCACTCCCCTCTCCCCCTGGGAGAGGGGCTAGGGGTGAGGGCGCACTCCCCTCTCCCCCTGGGAGAGGGGCTGGGGGTGAGGGCGCACTCCCCTCTTCCCCTGGGAGAGGGGCTGGGGGTGAGGGCGCACTCCCCTCTCCCCCTGGGAGAGGGGCTGGGGGTGAGGGCAAAACCTGCACTTCCTCGATCATGATCACCGAGTTAGTCCCCGCCGGCAGCGGATCGCCGGTGTCCACATAGAACGCCTGCTGGCCGATGAGCAGCCGCTTGGGCCGGGTCTCGGTGGCGCCGGCCGTGTCCTCGGCCGCCACCGCGTAGCCGTCCATGGCCGAGGCGTGGTAGTGCGGCGAGGAAATGCGCGCCCACACCGGCGCGGCCGTCACCCGGCCCAGGCACTCGGCCACAGGCAGCGACTCGCTGGCCAGCGTGCCCAGCGCATCGGCCTCGACCAGCGCCTCGCGCCAGGCCCGCACCGCGTCGTCCAGGCTGATGTCGTGGAGATAGGGGGTTTTGTCGTGCATGATGTTCACTATGGGTAACAGGTGGCAGGTGGCAAGTTGCAGGTGGCAGACACGCGCCGCTTCCGACATGCAACCTGCAACCTGCAACTTCAGTACAGCTCCACCATCACCCACTCGCCCTGCGCGATGCCGCCGCTGTCCAGCGGGATGCGCACCACGCCCTCGGAGCGGATCAGGGTGTAGATCAGGTTGCTTTTGCCCAGGACGGGCACCGCCCAGAGCTCGGTGTCGGGGTCTCGGTACGGCGCAGCGCCTACTCGACCAACGGCGTCGGGGTCGGGTGGGATTGGTTGGGAGACTTGACTTTTCTCGGAAGAAAAGTCAAGTCTGGGACGAGGCTCCAGCCGCACTTGGACGATGTCCGCGCGGCCGGTGGCACTGGCCAGATTGCGTGCCAGGCGCGCCGGGATCAGGTTCTTGCGCGGCTCAACAGCGCCTAGTATCCAGCGAATGGCCGGGGTGACGAACAATTCGAAGATCACCATGGCGCTGACCGGGTTGCCGGGTAGGCCAAAGACCGGCTTGCCGTCGCACACGGCCAGGATGGTGGGCTTGCCCGGCTTGATGCTGACGCCGTGGACCAAGATCCCCGGCTGGCCGAGCCCGGCGATCACCTGCGCCGTCATGTCGCGCACGCTGACCGAGCTGCCGGCCGACATGACCAGCATGTCGGCCTCGGCCAGCGCCTGGGCTGCGGCCGTTTGCAGCGCCTCCAGCCGGTCGGGCACGATGGGGTAGGTGAGGGCCTCGGCGCCGGCCTGGCGGGCCAACGCGGCCAGGGTGTGGGAGTTGATGTCGCGCACCTGACCCGGTCCCGGCTCCTGGTCGGGCGGCACCACCTCGTCGCCCTGCGACAGAATAGCCACCCGCGGCCGCACAGCCACGTCGATCTCGACGATACCCAGCGCCAGCAGCCCGCCGATGTCCTGGGGACGGATGACGTGCCCGGCGACCAGCACCGACTCGCCCTGCCGCACGTCCTCACCGACCTGGATCACGTTCTGGCCGGCGGCGGCGGCGCGGTAGACTTCGATGGTGTAGGAGGGGAAGGGGGTAGATTGGTAAATTGGTAGAGTGGTAGTTTGGTCCGCGCCAGCGCCTTGCCGGTTTCCCCCTTCTCCCTCCTTTCCCATCTTTCCCTCGGCTCCCCCAATTCGCTGCGTATGCTCCACCATCACCACGGCGTCGGCATCGGCGGGGATCATGCCGCCGGTGTGGACGATGGCGCATTGGGCTTCGTCCAGCGATACGGCGGCGGCCTGGCCCATGGGCACCTCGCCCACCACCTCCAGGTAGGCCGGCAGGCTGGCGCTGGCGCCGTAGGTGTCCTGCGCTGCCACGGCGTAGCCGTCCACGGTGGAGCGGGGGAAGCTAGGCAGGTCGTGGGGAGCGGTCAAATCTGCGGCCAGCACGCGGCCCAGGGCGTCGATGACAGGGATGCGCTCACGGCGCACCGTGGGTCGAAAGGCGTCGCTGAAGGTGCGCCAGGCGTCGGGTGGGGTGTGGACGTCGAACAGTTCGGGCATGGGAACCTCCGGAGAGGAGAATACCACAACGGATGAAGAACAACGGATGGGAATAGCACAACGGATGAAGAACAACGGATGGGAATAGCACAACGGATGAAGAACAGCGGATGGGAATAGCACAACGGATGAAGAACAACGGATGGGAATAGCACAACGGATGAAGAACAGCGAATGGCGCTCTCTGTGTCTCCTCTGTGCCCTTTGTGTAGCTCTGGCGAGTGGCTCTAGGGCTCAATCACCGTTGCCAGCACAGCCGAGCCCAACGGCACGATCTCGCCATCGACGAGCCGGTACATGCCGACCAGCAGCCGGTACGGGCCGGGCGGCGCGCCGGCGGGCAGGGCGAGGCTGTGGCGGTCGAGGAGAGTTTCGCCCGACTTCCACAGGCTGGTGGGATAGTAGACGCCGCCGGGTTGGTGGTCGCTTTGCGCTACTTTCACGTCGCCGGCCGCCAGCAGTTGCGCGAAGCTGGTGTAGTCGGCCTCCAATGGCCGCAGCGGCTGCCAGTGCAGGTCGATCTGTACTGCGCCGCCGGCGCGCTGCACGTCGAAGCCCAGCAGGCGCACGGCGTCGCCGATCACCGCGTTCTCGGCAAAGGCGGGCGGCGCGGCGACGGCCGGCCCCAGCACCGGCGTCAGGCCCGACGGATCGGGCTGGCCCAGCGCGGCCTTGACCTCCAGGCCGGGCATGGGCTTGATCAGATAGACCGGCCGGCCGGTGCTCAGTGCGCTGTCCACGGCTTGGCCCACGTCCAGCCAACCGGGCTCCGGCAGCAGCAGCGGGAAGACGCCGGCCAGATCAGGCCGCACGCCCTCCACTTGTTGCAGGTACCACAGCGGCATCAGTTCGTCGCGGTCGTTGCTGACCAGCACGGCGTTGGGCGCGGGATTGGCGGCCAGCAGCGCCTGCCAGCCGTCGGCCGCGGCCGTGTCCTGGCTGCGATCCTGCGCTGACGCGAGGCTGAGGAAGAGATAGACCGGCAGCGCAGCCAGCAGCACCGCGGTCGCAATCCCAGCGCCATCCCCCAGTCCGATCCAACGCCGGTTGACCGCCGCCGCGACCAGCCCAGCCAGCCAGGCCACGGCCACGCCAATCCAGATGCAGGCGATCAGGTAGGACGGGATGTAGAAGACCGCAATGTCGCCGATGGTGTAGAACAGGTTGAAGCCGGTCAACAGGGCGAAGCTGGCGCCGGTCAACCAGAGCAGCGGCCACTGGCGGCGCAGGGCCAGCACCAGCACGCCCAGGGCTGCCAGCAACACGCCAGCAGGGGTCAGCTCGGCTACGAAACGGGCCAGCAGGCTGGGCGCGGCGGCGACGGCGGAGCCAGGCCCCTGGATCTCGCCCGCAAAGCCCTGACCCAGCAGGTAGCTGACCAAGCCGGCTGGGGAGAGATCGACCAGTTGAGTGAGCTGGCCAGGCCACAGCTCGATGCTGAGATAGGGCGTGGCAGGCGCGCGCAGCGGGACGTAGAGGTAGAGCAGCAACGGCGCCAGCGCCAGCAGGGCCAGCAGCACCATTTGCTGCCAGCGCCAATAGCCCTTGGGCGCCTGCCAAGCCAGGAAGACCAGCAACACCGGCAAGAGCAGCAGGGTGGTGCGGTGGTGCGCCAGGCCCAGGCCGAAGAGCAGCGCCAGCGCGGCGAGAGAAACCTGTGCTGTGGCCGGTCTCCTGACCGAGCCACGCCACAGCAGCGCCAGCCACAAGATCGCCGCCACCAGCGCCGCGTGCAGGGTGTAAACCTCGGCGATCACGGCCTGGCTCCACAGGGTGGGCGTCCAGGCGAAGGTCAGCGCGGCGACCAGGGCTGCGATGCGCTCGGCTGGCCGGGGCAAACGCTCGCCGGCCCGGCTCTGGGCGACCACGGCCACGGCCAGCAGGTAGGTCAGTCCCACCGCCAGGCCGCCGAACAGCGCCGACAGCAGGTTCATGGCCCGCGCCGGCCCGGCCAGCCCCAGCGCATCCAGCCCGTGCGACCACAGCCAGCCCAGGATCAGATACAGCGGGTAGCCGGTGGGGTGTGACAGCCCGGCCAGCCAGGCGGCAAACTGCAGCTCGCCGCTGTCGCCGGCCAGCACCCCCGGCGCGGCCATGCGCCAGTAGACCAGCCCGGCCAGCCCGCCGGCCGCCAGCGCCAGCAGGCCATCAGCCCGCGCCAGCCCCTGCCCGCGCCGCTCGCTCACTGCGCAGCCTCCAGGCGCACCCAGTCCACCGCGGCCGACAGGTTGCGACGGTCGCCGGCGACGCGCACGAAGGCGCCGTCGGGGCCGCTCTCCTCGGCCGCTGCGCCCGGCGCCGTGCCCTTGACGCCGACAAAGGCATGGCCGTGGCCGGGGGTGGCGCGCAAGTCCACCGCGCTGCCCACGCTGGCCAGCGCCGCCACGGCGCGGTCGTTCAGCGAGACGCCGGCCTCGCCGCGTGCCGCGCCCAGCACGATGGCGCCGTTGGGCAAACTCTCGATGAACTGCGCCATGCGGTCGGCCTCGAATTCGTTGGCGGTGGTGTCGAAGCCTTGCACGTCCAGCACCCGGCCGCTCGTGGCATCGACAACAGCCAGGTTGTAGCCGCGCCGACCGGTCGACACGTCGTTGGTGACGCCGTTGGCGTCGGTGACGGTCATGAAGGCGAAGTCCCCGGCCGCGCCGCCGCTGTTGAGCTCGATGTCCAGCGGCGACTGCACGCCCGTAGCGCCGATCATGGCCTGGCCGGGCAGCACGTCGATGGGCCGCGCACTGTCGGAGAAGCGCAGGGTGAGGCGGTTCAGCCCGGAGCGGGTGGCCTCGGCCGGCGCCGTGAAGCGCACTTCCTGCCAGCCCGGCGCCAACGCTTGCGTCCCCAGGTCGACGCCGTTCATCTCGACCGAGAGGGTCTGCTGCGGCGCGTTGGGGTAGGCAAACGGCTGCACGCGCAGGACGACATCCACCGGCTGCGTGTCGGTCTCGATACGCTCCGCTACTCGACCGGCGAAGCGCAGCGGCAGGTAGAGCTCGGCCGCACGGCCATCGGCCCAGACGCCGCTGGCCCCGCCGATGTCGCTCTCGTCCACGCTCCAGCCGGGGCCGCGGTAGGCGTCGGTGTTGCGGCTGCCCAGGCCCAGCTCGAAGGGGAAGGGGACATCGGCCTGCTGCACGGCGTAGACCTGCACGCCGTCCGCGTCCCACAGCGGCTGAGGGTCGATGGGGATCACGTCCAGCGCGTAGTCCTGCGTGGCCTGCCAGGTGTCGATGTAGGGGAAGCGGCCGGGGACGGGCGGGTTGACGGTCAGATAGCGCACGTCCCACAGCGCCATCAGCTCGGCGGCCGAGGCGCGCGCGGCCTGGTCCGTGGCTTCGTCGGGCGGCTGGTACATCTCGATGCCGGTGATGGCCTGGAGCAGGGGCAGCCGCTCGAAGTACTCGAGCTTAAAGGCTGGGTTGCGCGAGGTGTTGCCGCTGAGGATCGGTCGGCCGTGAACGGTCTGATACCACTCGACGCGCGTGTCCTCCGCGCCAAAGACGCCGAAGCCGTTGCGCCAACCCATGGGCAGTTGCAGCACCGCGCCGCCGGCCGGCTCGCGGGCCAGATCGCGGTACGGGCTGGGCACGCGCGCGTCGGTCAACGGCATGGGCACGGCCAGGTGCTCGAAGAGGATGGCGGCGGAGAGGACAATAGCCAGCGCGATGGCGAGCGGGGAGCGTGAAGCGCGAGGCTGGTGAGACTCCTTCCGACTTCTTCGAGCCCCGGCTACCTTGACCAGCAGCCAGGCGGCGCCGTAGCCGGCCAGCACGGCCAGGGCTTGCAGCAGCACCAGGCTGAAGCGGTTGGGCGCGCGGAAGCCTTGAACGAAGGGCAGATAATGCAGCAGGATGTAGGGCAGCGGCACGGTCACTTCGAGGCCGTCCAGGTCGTACAGCGACTGGCCGTTGATCTGCAAGAGCGGCCCCAGCGCTAGTACGAAGGCTATCAGGGCGATGGCCAGCCAGCCGCGCGCCCGCCGGCCGGCCACGATCGCGCCCAGCACGGCCAGGGCCAGCGTCGCATAGCCCACAAAGACAGTGTTAACGTCGCGGAAGCGGCTTTCGCCGGTCTGCACGGTGCGCAACGTCGCCTCCCAGTCACCACCGCCCCACAGCGGGTGCAGATGGGTGGGCGTCACCAGCCCCACCAGGTCGGCGCTCAACTGGTCGGACATGCCCCAGCCCTCGACCGCGTAGTCAGCGTTCAGCCCCTCGCGCACGGTGGGGATCAACAACGGCGCGCTGAGCAGGGCGGCCACGCCGACCATGGCGGCCAGCCGGGCCAGCCCGCGCGTCCACGGCACGGTCTGGGTAGCCTGCCCGGTCCGCCGCTGGCGGCGATAGCCCAGCCACCAGTCCAGCAGCAGCACACCGGCCATCAGGGCGATCAACACGCCGTAGAGCATGTCGGTCAGCAGGCAGAGCGCGGCGAAGACGCCGGCGATCAGCGCATCGCGTGTGCGCCAGCGGTCCAGGGTGCGCACGAAGTAGAGCAGGAAGAAGGGCAGCCACTGGGTGGTGACGATCATGTAGTGCCCCAGGGCCAGGTAGACCATGCGGCTGGAGGCGAAGGCGTAGATCAGGCCGGCGATGAAGGCGGCGACCGAAATGATGAACGATGAATGATGAATGATGAACGAGGGAGAGTACGCCCCACCGTTTACTGTTGACTGTTCACTGTTCACCGCCGGGCGGCGCAGTAGGTAGAGGACGAGCAGGAAGGTGCCGTAGCCGGCCAGGGCGGTGGAGGCCAGGTTGATCAGGTTGCTGGCCAGGGGGATGTTGCCGGTGGCCAGGTGCAGGGGCAGGGCCAGCGCGGCCGCCAGCAGGTTGAAGGTGTACATCACCAGCCCCATGCCCACCGGGTAGAAGATCAGGTCGGTGTGCAGGGGGGTGCTGAGCTGGTCGATCAGGGCGTGCTTGAAATACCAGATATTCCAGAGGAAGGTGTATTCGTCGTAGGCCCAGGTGTCGCTGCCGGGCACGTGGGTGGTGATCTGGGCGACCAGCGGCCAGGTCATGGCCACGGCCAACAGGCTGTAGAGCAGCAGCGCCCAGAGGTGAATGCGTCTCATGCGATCAGGCGTCTTTCCGGTGTGAGTGTAGAGTAGTCGAGACAGCGCAAACTGCCCTGGGGAATATACCACAGGGCAGGACATTGGGCAACAAGCGCGGCCGGTCAACTGGCTGATCGCCCCCCTATCTCACTGCACCCTGAAGCGCGTCAACTTCCAGGGCTTTTCCTGCTGACGATCCATAGCCCCAAGAGCGCCCCGAGAACTACCAGCCCACGCCGCAGCAGCATCTCACCCGGCGTGGGCGCGCTGGCCAGCACGGCGCCCGTGCCTAGCCGTTTGGCGTCCATCTCAGCCGGCTCGCGCGCCTGATCCACCAGGCTGGCAGCCACCTGCAAGATGGCTCGCTCCACCAGCAGCTTCTCGCGCAGCAGGATTTGCCACTCTTCCGAGCTGATCTTGGCCGAGCGCAGATCGTGTTCGAGCTGTTCAAGCTGCTGCGCCAGATCAGCCTGGCCCCGCAGGCCGTCGTTGGCCTTCACCGTGTCCCACAGCGCTCCCAGCCGATCCTCCAGTTCATTGGCTTCCTTGGTCCATGTCATGTAGGAGGGTGAAAACGCCAACTGCTCGGCCACCACGGCGCGGACGTAGGCCACGTCGTACTTGCCGCCGCTGATCACCAGGTCAGAGGGGTGCAGGATCAACTCGACTCGATCGGAGCGCAGCGTGGTTAACTGCTCTGACACCAGGCTGCCTCGGCGTTTGCCCGCGAAGAAGATCAGTACCTTGATCGGTAGACGCAGCAAGATGCTGGCCTGGGTCGGGACGACGGGATACCCTGCATTACCCAACGCCCGTTCGATATCCGAGACCACTGTCATGTAGTCCGGGTCCTCGACGATCATCGGCAGGTGCTCGGTCGTCCAACGCTTGGCGAGCGTGCGGAGCTTCAGCACTGGCACAAACAGGATCATCATGATCAGCGCCAGGGAAGTAGCGACTGTGTACGGATAGCCATGCAAGATGCGCCGGATGGTCTCCTTGATACCCTTAGGCTGATCCTGCCAGTCCGTGACACGGGTAGACAGCACACCGATGCCAGCCGGCAGGAGAAGAGCGGCTGCCACCATCGCCATGCGAACCCAGCGATCCTGGACCCATTCGGGCAGCGTCACAAAGCTCAGCAGAAACACCCCGGCATCGGGCCAGATCACACCGACCACCAAAACAATCCAGACCACCGATCCCAGGGACATCAGCGACAGCAGAGTTTGTTTCTCCTGCGGAACTCTGCCGAACAGCGTGGTGGTTGCCCAGCCAAACAGCGTATTGAGAATTTTCCCGGCAAAGCGCGCCAGGGCAGCGAACAATGCTTGAATGATTGCCATTAGCTTTTCACCTTATAGACGTATCATCGCGCGCCGATAGCGCCACCAGGCAAATAAAAACAACAGAATGCCCATGAGGGCCAACGCGGCCAGGAAAGGCGTGGCCGGCGGCACACCCTTAAGCATCACGTCTTGCAGGTTCTGAATGCTGTACGTAACCGGCAACAGGAAGCCAATGTAACGCACCGATATCATAATCGACTGCAACGGGAAGACAAAACCGCTGAAGAACATCGACGCCAGGAGCACCAGCATAGCAAACTGCACCGCATCGCTGTCGCTGCGCGAGGTTGCCGAGATCGCAAAGCCAATGCCCAGCGAGGCAAAGACCAGCAGGGCCAGGCTGAGCGCCAACCACGCCACGCTGCCGAGCAGCGGCACGCCCAGCAAGGTGATCATGGACGTCGTCAGGACGACGGCCAGGAAACCGGTGAACAGCAGATAGCTGCCATATTTGCCTAACAAGATCTCAAAGGCTGTGATCGGCGCGACACGGAAGAGCTCCATGGCGCCGAAGAGCTTTTCCCTTACCAAGGCCAGCGAGGCAATGCTGATGGCAACGTGCTGCAAGATCAGCGCCAACACGCCGGGCGCGTAGAAAATCACGAAGGACGGTGTGAAGGTAGCGATGGTCTTGGTCTCCGTGGCCAGGGGCGACACCATCACCGCCGGCGGCACGTTCTCGAAGCGGGCTAGCTGCTCGTCCAGCGCAGCCAGATCTTGATCGGCCTGCGCGAGGCGCTGGTCGATCTGCACCTGGCCAGGCGCGCTCTCTGCCTCTGTTGGTGGGACGGCATCCAGATTCGCGCCGAGGCCTTGACTGACACCCCCCATCATGAGCGCGGTTGCGGCCATCAAGGCTGTCGCCTGGTCCAGGGAGCCGCTGGCGCGCAGAAGCTCAGCCTCCGCCCGCTCGCTGTCGCCTGCTTGGGCTGCAGCACGCGCGTTGGCGGCAGCGCTGCGCGCCTCCTCCAGATCGGCCTGGGCTGCTGCGCTCTTCTCCTTCGCTTCGGCCGCAAAGAACTCCAGGATCCGGCGATTCATCTCGCCGACGTACACTCGTCCTAGCTGCCTGACATAAGTAGCCATGGTGGGATCGATTTCGCCATGGTACACCTCAATGATAGCCTGCGCACCACTCTGCACTGTCTCGTAGGCTCTGGCCGGATAGACCACCACCAGATCTACCTGCCCGACGCGCAGCCGCGCCAGCGCCTCATCGCGACTCACAGTCTGGCCTGCGTAGTCCAGTTGCGGCCCCAGATCGCCCACGTATTGCTCAATCTGCGCCGCCACAGCGGGCTCGTCCAGCGGAACGACAAACAACGCTCGCATCACACGCGGCTGCCCGGTGTAGCCCAGCCCTACCAACAGCAGAATCAAGAACGGTCCAAGCACCAGGCGCACGACCAACCAGGGCTGACGCAGAATCTCCCTGATCTCTTTGCTCAGGAATGACGCCGTACGAATGATTGTCTTAGGCATCGGTCTCCTCCTCTTGTAACAGACGAACGAACACTTCATCGAACGTAGGACGATACTGCTCGATCCCCTCGATGGCGATGTCTTCTGCGCGCAACGCCTCGATGACCACCGGGATTGTTGCTGGCGCGTCCTCGACCACCAGGCGCGCGCGCCCTTGCACGCTGGTATCAACCGAACTAACGCCCGCCAGCCGGCCAAAAAGCGGTCGCGTGAAATGGCCGATCTGCGCAGCACGCACCTCGATGACTTCACCGCCAAAGGCGCGCCGGCGCAGCGACTCGGGGGTATCGAGCGCCACCATGCGCCCGTTCGCCAGCACGGCCACCTGATCGCAGTACTCGGCCTCGGTCACGTACTGGGTGGTCACAAACAGCGTCCGGCCCTCTGCTTTCAACTGATGAAACGACTCCCAGAACTTGGCGCGCAGGATCGGATCGATGCCCGCCGTGGGCTCGTCCAGGAACAGCAAGCGAGGATCGTGGATCAGAGAACATGCCAGTTCCAAGCGCCGCTGCATCCCGCCTGAGATGTTGCGCGCCAGCTTGTGGCGATGGTCCCACAGCTCGACGAACTGAAGCAACTCGCGGCGGCGCGATCTTCGGCCAAGCCAGCTCATGCCATACAACGACGCAGAGAAATCGATGTTCTGCTTGACGGTCAGGTTGGGATACAAGATGAACAGTTGCGGTAGATAGCCGATGCTCTCGCGTGTGCGCGTACTCATTTTATGAGCCGGTTCACCGAAGACCGTAACGCTGCCGTCGGTCGGTTGGTACATACCGTTCATCAGCCGCACGGTGGTTGTTTTGCCGCTGCCGCTCGGCCCGATGAAGCCAAATATCTCACCCTCGTGGATGCGAAAGCTGAGGTTTTCGACGCCCGAGTTGCCATCGAAGCGCTTGTTGACATTGCGCAGCTCAATTATCGGGCGCGATCCGGTCGCAGCCGCGCCTTTGACAAGGGCGCGGCTGCGTTCTGATTGTTCAGTTGTTTCTTGCATGGTAGACTCCCGGCGCCCGGCACTTTGCAAGCGCCGGGCGCCTCATTCGTCAGGCTGGTTCAAGTTGGTTGTCGAGGTTGTCCAGGAAACTGGAGAACCTTTGCTCCGCATCGGCTTTGCTGTAGCCGTAACGTTCTTGCAGAACGCCTACCATCTGGTCGAACTTGCCATCGGCCCGGTCGAGGTCATCATCCGTCAGATCACCCCAAAACTCCTTGATCTTGCCGCGCAGTTGTTTCCATTGACCTTCCAGTACAGAGCTGTTCATCGGTGGTCTCCTTTAGTGTGGTTGTGATTCGGCTCGTGGTTTCTGCCGTCGGGCAGACCATCTGAAGCTGGCCATAGTGTAGCATGGCTGGCTGGCAGGCGTCCTTAACCCAGCTTTCGGTTACCTTAAGAACAGTTCATCGTTGCGCAACCGAACAACAATCCAAACCCCGTCCTAACGCGCTACTCGTCGCCAGCCTTCCTATTTGAGGAGGACTATCGACGCTGCGTGCTGTCTCAGTGTGCTACGTTCGTAAGTCATCCCTGCGCGCTGATTTCCATCGTTAGGGCGCTCTGGCATTGCCTGATAGAAAGAATCGAGTACAATAGCACCTATGGAACCTGTAGCCAACCCGCACGACCGTTTCTTCAAACAGGTAATGTCAAACCCGGAGACGGCGCGCGACTTCGTTCAGAACTACCTACCACACGACTTGGTCGAGCAGATGGATTTAGGATCGCTGGAACTAAGCGTCGAGTCCTTTGTAGACACGGCCTTGCAATCGCACCATACGGATCTGCTCTTCACCCTGAAACTACGTAACGGGGACGATGGGTTGGTCTATCTGCTGTTCGAGCACAAAAGCTACGCCGATCGGCTGATCGCATTCCAGCTTCTGCGCTATCTTGTGCGGGTGTGGGAACACTCACTGCGCCAGTACGATCGTCTGGCGCCCATCGTGCCGGTGGTGATCTATCATGGGCAGTCTCCGTGGCAGATCGAACCGGGTTTTCGTTGGCTCGTGCGAGGACCAGAGTCGTTCGGGCCCTATGTGCCTGAGTTCGGCTATCAGGTGTGCGATCTATCAAGCTACAGTGATGACGAGATCCGCGGTGAGGTCACCTTGCAGGCGACGTTATTGGTGCTTAAGCACATTTTGCTGGAAGATTTCCGGCCACATCTAGCCCAAGCATTGTCGTTGCTGAAAGATTTGGCTCGGCAGCGAACCGGCCTCGAGTACATCGAGACCTTGCTACGTTACGTGACTGTTAGCGCGCGACATATCTCGCCGGATGAGCTACGAGAGACGATTAATCGTGCATTTCCAGAAGGAGAAGAATTGATGTCAACTATCGCTGAAAAATGGGTCGAACAGGGCATGCAGCAGGGCATGCAGCAGGGCCTTGAGCAAGGTAGGCGTGAAGGCATACTGGCAGCCATCGAATTTGGTTTGGAGTTGAAGTTCGGCTTTGAGGGAACGCTGCTTCTACCGGAGATCTACAAGATTAAAGATCTGGATGTGCTGCGCGCGGTCCAGCAGGCGGTGAAGACGGCAAGCTCGCTAGATCAAATCCACGCAGCTATGCGGTCGTTGCTTCAATGATCCCCACCCGCCTGGACATGCGCCGCCCCCGCGCCGTCATCGTCACTCCCACTTTCGACGAGAAAGAGAGCATCGCCGACCTGATCGACGCCGTGCTGGCCGAGCAGGCGCGCGTCGACGCGTTCGAGCTACATGTGTTGGTGGCCGACAGCCACTCAGCCGACGGCACCCTGGAGATAGTCTCGACGCTGGCCGCGCAAGACGCGCGCGTGCATTTATTGGATGTTCAACAGCGCGGCATCGGCATTGGCCTGTTCCGTGGCTTCCAGCACGCCATCAACGCGCTGGAAGCCGATGTGTTGATCGAGATGGACGCCGACTTTCAGCACAATCCGGAGGACATTCCCCACTTCCTGGCCAAGATCGAGGAAGGCTACGACGTGGTGGTGGGCTCGCGCTTCGTCGACGGCAGCGTCAATCGCATGCCTGCCTACCGCAAGGTGCTCAGCGTGGGGGCCAACCAGGTGGTGCGCGGCGCGCTGGGGCTGCACGGCGTCACCGAGATCACCACCTCTTACCGCGCCTTCACAAAAGAGACCTTCCTCAAGGTCGATCCTGCCACTGTGCCCTGGCAAGAGAAGTCCTTCATCTTCGTACCGGTCTTCCTGGTGCGCATGCTGGAGGCCGGGGCGCGCGCGGCCGAGATCCCCATGACCATGCATCCCCGCACCCAAGGCTACTCAAAGATGGTTTACTGGCGTTACATCCGCGATATCCTGCTCTTCTCCGCCCGCTCACGGCTGGGGCTGGAGCCGCGAGCGGGCAATCTGCCCGACGCCGGCCAGCCGGGCGTCTGAGGCTACTCGAAAGTCACCTGACCCAGCGACACAAAGGGTCCTGGTAAGCCCGCAGGGGCCAACCAGTCACTGCCAAAGGGGCGCACACCCACCTCAACCGTGAACAGGCCAGGGCTGCCTGGCTGGGGGAGCAGCAGATAGTCGTCGGCGATCACCTCGCCCGGCTGCCAGCGATCGCTGCTGTAGCGACCGCCGGCCGGCGCGTGACTCCACTCGGCCGCCAGCCAGCCGTCCTGATGCACCAGCCGCAGCGCCGGCCGCAGATCGTCGGCCAGCGGCGCAGCCGCACGCCATAGCAAACGCACCGGCACTGGCTGTCCCTGCGCCAACGGCTGGTCAGGCAGCTCCACGCCGATCAGCTCCAGATCGCCAAAGCGCGCCAGCGGCGCAGCCACGCTGGCCTCAGCGAGTGTCACCGGCTGCGGCGGCGCAAATCCCGGCCGGATCACGCCCAGCAACGCCGCTAACCCGAACAACGCCATCCCCACCACAAACCCGCCCACCAAGCGTGCGTCTCTCCCTGCCGTCCCTCTTCTCCCAATCACCCAGTCACCCAATCCCACCACCCCAATCCCCACCCACACCGCCATGGCCGACAGCGCGGGCCACATCAGCCGCGCCTGATCGGTGCCCAGGGCGATGGCGCTGTAGCGATAGATGGAAACGAACATCAGCAGCGGGGCGGCAGCCAGGAGGGTGAGGTGGAGGGCCAGAGAATGGTGAACGGTGAACGGTGAACGGTGAACGGTTAGCTCAGAACGCAGGAGAAAGCGGATGGCGCCGGCGACGACGACGACGGTGAAAACGGCGGCCAGGGCGTAGACCCAGGCGGGCATGGGGACCTGGCCGGCGGCGGCGAAGCGGCCCCAGAAGGTGGGGTGGAAGCCCTCCAGCAGCCAGAGCGCCTCGCGCAAGCCGATTGGTCCCACCCGTTGATCCACGGTGGCGCGCACCAGTTCCCAGCCGAAGGGGTCGCCATAAAGTCGCACGTTGCGCAGCAGCCAGGGCGATGCCAGCAGCAGGCCGATGCCGTAGGCCAGGGCGAGGTGGGCGGCTGCCCGAAGGACTGTCAGTCCTCGGAAGGACTGACAGTCCTTCTCCGGCCTGCGCGCCAACCACCAGGCGCCGCCCACAGCCAGCGCGGCCAACGGCCACAGCGCCAATGTGCCGACCTTGGCCAGCAGCCCCAGTCCCAAGAACAGCCCCAGCAGCGCCGTCCGGCTCCAACGCAGCCCCTGCGCCATGGTTGCCGCGCAGAGCAGCGTCACCAGCGCGCCCAGCGCCCCGGCCGCGTTGTCGTTGTTGGCCGAGCCGCTGATGAACAGAAAGCCGGGCAGGCCAGCCAGAAAGGCCGCGGCCAGCAATCCGATCGCCGGTCGCTGAGGAAAAATCTCCAGCCCCAAGCGCCATGCCGCCCAGACGGTCACTGCGCCCAGCGCCACCGACAACAGGCGCGCCAGGTGCAGCGCCAGCGCCCCCCCACGCCAGGGAAAGCTCTCCAGCGTGGTGTGGACGAAGAAGTTGGGCGGCTTGTCCGGCCCCAGCGGCAGCGCATCCGGGTTCGAGCGCAGAAAGGTGAATTCCAGCCCGGTCCAGGCGGTCAGCGCAGCTGCGGCCGCGTGATACAGCGGCGGATGCTTGCTCTGCGTGACCTCCGCTCCCACAGGCAGGCTGTGGTTGACACCCAGATAGACGATGTAAGCGTAGTGATCGGCCTCGTCGGGCGCTTCGCCCAGCGGCAGGCCAGCCGAGTAGCCCACGGCCAGAACAACATAGATGAGCAGAATGGCCAGAAAGAGCCTGCGCTGCGAGCCAGCCAGACCTTTGGTTGGCGCGTCGTGCGCAGACGGGGAAGAGGGCTTTGGCGTGTGCATGGCTGATGTGAGTATACCTGGAGGTCTGGCAAGGGTCAAACAGCGGGGCGGACGTCCATCAGCGCAGCGGAAGGTTCAGCCAGCCCTCGCTGTCGCTGCCTGCTGGAGCCAGCGGCTGGCCGTTGGCCTGATCCACGACCCGAACGGCCAGGGTCGCATCGGCCGGCAGACCGGCCGGCAGCGGCAGGCGGAGCCAGGACAGCGCCCGGCTGCCCTCGATCCACTCGGTGGGCCGGTAGGCCAGCTCGCCGCTGGCCTGAGCCAGTTGCTGGCCGCCGTCGGGCGGCAGCCAGCCGGCCTGCACCTGCAAGCCCTGGTACCAGCCTGGCTGCGGCGCGCCCATCTCCCACAGCAGGAACAACACCGCCTGATCTTCGGCGATAGTCTCCACGTGGTAGCCTGCCAGCCGCGGCCCTGGCCCGAACGCGACATTGGCCGGCTGGAACAGGCTGTCGTCCAGCGCGCTGGCGGCCAGGCGATGAACGATCAAGCCGGGCTGGCCCGCTTCGGCTTCATCCGCTGCAAAGCCGCCCCAACCCGGCGCGCGGCTCAGGATCGGGTCTGGCCCCGCGTTGAACGTGAACAGATAGCCGGCCTTCTGGCCGGGCGGCGGCAGGGGCAGCGCGGCGCGACCGTCAAAGAAGTGTATGTCCGGATCAACGTAGTCGAAGAACTGGCTCAGCGGCGCCTGTTGATGCAAGAAGACGAAGGACGGGTGACGGTAGATGTCGGCCGCCAGGAAGACTTGCTCGCCCGGATGCGCGGCAATCCAGGCGGCCGCGGCGGCCATGTCCCCCTCGAAGGCCTCGAAGGTGTCGGCCGCTTTGGCCCAGCGCTGGAAGTAGTCGCGCCAGGTCAGCCCGCCATGCACCAACAGCGTCAACGTGACGAAGCCGGCCGCCAGCCAGAGGAGAGCCGGGCGGGTCGTAGCGCGGGCCCGGCGCAGCAACTCGCCCAGAGCCAGGGCAGGGAAGAAGTAGACCCCAGGGATGACGCCCATCACCCGCGGCAGGGCGGGGAAGCGATCGACAGCCAACAGGCCGGGCAACAACATCACGACGAACCAGAGCAGCAGGAACAGCAGCCGCGCACCTTGCGCGGCCATGGCCGGCGGCCGGCGGCGTTGCAGCCCGACCGCTGCCAGCGCCAGACACAGCAGCAGCCCGGCCACGGCCAGCGCAGCCGTCAACGGGTCGAACACGGCCCGTCCAGGCAGGTTGAAGAAGGGGGCCGTGTCGCCCGCGCCGGGCACGAAGAACTGCACCAGGTTGGCCGCGCCGGCCTGGGCGATCACTGCCAGCGTATCGCCGCTGCTGAGCTCGGGGTTGAAGGCCGAGACCACCTGGGCGCGCTGAGTGAAGCTGCCAGGGTTGCGCAGGAAGTAAATGCCCAGCGGCGCAAAGACCAGCAGGGCCACGCCGTACAGCCCCAGCAGCGGCCAAAACGCGCGGCTCAGAAGAGATTGACCGCGGTCAGCAACGCTGTCAAACTGCTGAGTTCGCCCGGCCAGCCATAGATAGCCGGCCTGGGCCAGCAGGTAGATCCCCAGAAAGACCGGCAGCAGCCGGCTGATGCTGTAGAAATGAGCGCTGAGGCCCAGGAACAGCCCGGCCAGCAGGAACCAGGGCCAGGCCGCCCGCGCGCCTGATCTGCCTGTCACGTTCGCTGCGCGCCAGAAGGCGGCGAAGGCCAGCGCGGCCATCAACGGCGTGAAGATCAGCCGCTCGGCGTAGCGGCTGGTGTAGACGTGCCAGAAGCTGGTGCTGAGCAGCAGCGCGGCCAGCAGCGGGACCAGCACGCCGCGGTAGCGGGTATCCGCCAGCAACTCCCGCCCCAGCCAGTAGGTCGCCAGCGCAGTACCGATGCCGGCCAGCGCTGTTGGGATGCGCAGCGCCAGAGCGGTCGGTCCCCAGACCTGGATGCCCCCAGCGAAGAGCAGCATGGCCAACCCCTCGCGGCCGTAGTTGGCCGGGTAGAAAACCCTGGCGCGGCCGGCCAACACGTCCAGCGCGTCCAGCCCGTTGACGGCCTCATCGCCGAACAGGCCGGGCGGCACGCTGGCGAGTTGCCAGAGCCGAAAAGCGGCTGACACGGCCAGGATGAGCAGCAGAGCCAGCGCGTCCTGATGACGGGTGGGGAGTTGGGAGAGACGGCGGATGATGGACACAGCGGCAGTATACCGCAGCCAGCCCGGTGAATGAAATTCACCGGCTGAACCCGAGAAAGCCCCTCAGGGCTTGGCGGACGCCCTCCCAGCGCCTTGGGGCGCTTCTCAGGTTTAGCCAGGGGATTTCCAATCCCTGGCTGAGCTAACGAAACCCCAGCCCTCGCTCCTTCAAGCTGACAAAGCGCTGCCGGCCGATGATCAGGTGGTCCAACACGTCGATGTTGAGCAGGCTGCCGGCCTCGACGATCTGGCGCGTGACCTGGACGTCCTCGGGGCTGGGCGTGGGGTCGCCGCTGGGGTGGTTGTGGATCAGGATCATGGCCGCGCTGTTGGCGCGGATCGCCTCGCGAAAGACCTCGCCGACGCGCACCGAGGCCGCGTTGAGCGAGCCGACGTAGAGGGTGGGCATACTGATCACCCGGTTGCGCGTGTCCAGCAGCACAGTGCGCAGGTGCTCCTGGCTGAGCAGCGACATCTCGGCCATCAGCAGGTTGGCCGCGTCGGCCGGCTGGCGGATCTGGGGACGCTCGTGCGGCGCGGCGACCAGCAAGCGGCGGCCCAGCTCCAGCGCAGCCTTGATCTGAATGGCTTTGGCTTCGCCCACCCCTTTGTCCTGGCACAGCTCCTGGATCGTAGCCTGGGCCATGCCGGGCAGGCCATCGTGGCGGGCCAGCAGCTTCTCCGCCACCCGCACCACGTTTTCGCCGCTGGTGCCGACCCGCAGGATGATGGCCAGCAGCTCGGATGTGCTCAGCGCGCCGGCGCCGTAGTGCAAGAGCCGTTCCCGCGGCCGCTCGCCGGTGGGCAGGTCGCGGATCATAGGACGATATTCGACGCGTTCGTTTTCAGACATGGCGGCTCCCTTCACTACAGAAAAAGTTGCCATCTTTCGGAAAAGATGGCAACTTTGCGATTAACGACCCACTACCACCAACGGCAACAACTGCCGGTGCATCACCAGCGGCGGCTCGGCCAGCATGATCACGTCGTAGGCCGGCCGGCGCATGGCCCAGCGCTGGGCCGTCACGTAGTCCACCTCGGCGATCAGGCCGCGGCGGCGCAGGCGCTCGAAGTCCCTGGCTGCGGCGTAGTCCACCACCAGGAACGGCCCTTCGATGCCGATGCCCGGCACGTCCAGCCAGACCTTGCGCCCCAGGTCGCCCGGCCGCAGGGTGGCAATGTAGCCCACGCAGGCCGGCCGGTCGCAGTAGGGCACCTGGGCCCGCTCCAGCCGCAGATGGTAGACCGTCTCCATGACGCCGCGGCCGTAGAACGTCACCTCGCCGCGCGCGGGCAGGGGCGTGGCTGCGTGCCACGGGGGATCGATGCTCTGGGCCAAGGGATTGAGCAGCAGGCTGAGCGCCAGCAGGGCTGCAAGCACGGTATGGGGTCCTTTCTCGTCGCCGTCGTCCACCCCCTGGACGTCCAGGGACAGGGCGGCGTTCCAAGGATGCCAGAACTTGGCTGTTTTGTCAAAGCGGCTGCTACGTTGATGGGCCGGGCGCTTTCGAAAGTGCCCGGCACGTAGGTGCGCATAGACGAATTGTGCTTGAGCTAACCAGCGCAATGCCAGGGCAGTTTGACGCCGCCGCCCAAGCATGTTACATTGAGTCCAAGCGACAGTCGATCCCGTAATGCAATCCGCTGGATTGTTCTACCTGGCAGCCGAGGTGTATCATGACCGAGTCTACCCCATCCCACGCCATGTTCGCCGGCCTCGTCTTCAATCAACAAAGCCAGCCGGCCGAGGTGGCCTATATCGGCAGCGAGGCCCATTACGTGATCCTGGACGACGACTTCCGCCGCCACGTGGCCGCGCGCGACATCGACCGCCAGGTGCTGGCGTACCTGCGCGAGATGATGGAACCGTTTCGCGACCAGGCTGTGGCCGAGATGATGCGCATGATGGGCCAGGAAGACTTGTTCACCAAGGCCATGATCGACTCGTCGCTCAAGAACTGGGAGCAGGCGCTGGGCCAGCCAATTCCCGAGGACATGCGCGCCTGGCTGGGCATGCTGGGTTTTCGCGTCGTTGTCGACGTCCACGGTGAGATTGTCGAAATGAATGTGCCCAGCCAGATGGGTGGCGACGAAGACTAGAACGCCTGGAGCAAAGACATCATGAAAAAACTGATTCTCTTCTTGCTGGCAGCCATTGCCTTGGCCGCCGCTGTGACAGCCGGCCTGCGGGCCTTCTTGCGTCGTTTTTTGCCGCAGACTGAGGGCAACCTGCGCGTGCCCGGCCTGCACGGCCCAGTAGAGATCGTGCGCGACCGCTGGGGTGTGCCGCACATCTACGCCGAGGACGAGGACGATCTGTTCTTTGCCCAGGGCTACGCCCACGCCCAAGACCGTCTGTGGCAGATGGAGCTGCAGCGGAGGCTGGGCTCCGGCCGCCTGTCGGAGATCCTGGGCGAGCCAACGGTGGCCGTAGACCGCTTCACGCGCACCCTCGGTCTCAACCGCGCGGCCGAGAACGAACTGGCTAGCCTGCCGGCTGAAACGCGCCGTGCGCTGGATGCCTATGCGGCCGGCGTCAACACATCCATGCGCCAGCGCCGCGGCCAGTGGTCGCTGGAGTTCACCCTGCTGCGCTGCGAGCCGCAGCCGTGGCGGCCGGTGGACAGCCTCTACTGGGCCAAGTTCCTGACGGCTGTTTTGAGCGGCAACTGGGCCAGCGAGACGCTGCGCGGCCGGCTGGCGGTCAAGCTGGGCGCCGACCTGGCGACCGACCTGGAGCCGGCCTATCCGGCCGACAACCCCACCGTGGTCAGCGGCCCCGGCCTGCCGCCCGGCGCCGAGCCGCCGCCCAACGGCTGGCGCAGCCCGGCCGTGCTGGAGGCACTGCGGCTGGTCGAGAGCCTTCTGGGCGGCGACGCGCCCCGGCCGCAGCCGCCCACGCCGCCGGCCGGGCTGAACGGCAGCCAGTCCAGCGTGATCCGTCTCAACCCCGGCGCCAGCAACCAGTGGGTGGTCAGCGGCGCGCGCACGGCCACGGGCCGGCCGCTGCTGGCCAACGACACCCACATGAGCGTCGCCATGCCGGCCATCTGGTACCAGGTGCATCTGGAGGGCGGCCGCTACCACGTGGCGGGCGTCTCCTTCCCCGGCGCGCCCGGCGTGGTGGTGGGCCACAACCAGCGCTGCGCCTGGGGCCTGACCACAGCCTGGCAGGACGCGCAAGACCTGTTCGTCGAGCGCATCAACCCGGCCAACCCGGCCGAATACGAGTTCCAGGGCCAGTGGCGGCCGGTCCAGACCGTGCAGGAGGTCATCGCTGTCAAGGGCCGCGCCGAGCCAGAGGTGGTCGAGGTCA
>Ga0209573_1002170_pt1 | contig 26319 bp, 17 predicted proteins | sample TNRBio252014_DNA_FD_185870 | JGI IMG/M metagenome (GOLD analysis project Ga0209573, IMG submission 185870) | Wastewater treatment Type I Accumulibacter community from EBPR Bioreactor in Madison, WI, USA - TNR Reactor_6/25/2014_ DNA (SPAdes)... | ecosystem: Engineered > Bioreactor > EBPR >... | reverse complement strand
AACGATAAAGCAGGCCTGTGCATTTTCGCAGTTCTGGGTATAATCGCTTAGTTCAATGCTGAGGTCTTCGCAGGCCATTTGCAATCGCGCTGCCGAAGTGGCTATGGTCTGGGCATTGAGCAGGAAAACCTGCAGGAGTAAGATGGCAATCATACTCCACCGGAATGGCAGGGATTGAATTGCCCGATCATGGGTCTGTTTAATTGTTTTGGTCATAAAGAAGATAGCTTTCGGTGATAGAATAATGAGATAAAACCGGCAACCTTGCACGGGGGGCATACAAAGCTGCCGGCTGTCGGGGACAAAGGTGCTTCAAGTGCCCTGATTATTCAATTCAAGCTTCTTCAAAACGTAGAAGTCCAACGCAATATCAGACAGGCGAATCAGGGGCTAAAGCCCCTCCGAAAGCCGGAGGGAGGGAGTACAGTACCTAAAATTTACACGGAGTTTCACAGAGTAAGCACGGAGTTTCACGGAGTTAAGCCCCTCCGCGAGACTCCCTTACTCTGTGAAACTCCGTGTCACCCTGTTATACGACGTCTCTTTAACATGATATCCCCAAAAAAAAAACGCGCCGTGGTAAGCACCTGGCGCGTCTGAGAACAGTTATTCTCTTGTTTTATTCTGCTGCTTTTTCAGCAACAACGGCAACAACTTTTTTCTTGCCACCTTTGGGGCGTTTTTTGCCATAAGAGTTGCGCCAGATTTTCCCTTTGCGGGAACGTTTATCACCTCTGCCCATTGTATTTAGATTTTATTTGTTCAACTATCAAAAAAGTGCGCGCAAAAGTAGCGTATTTACTTCTTGAATCCAAATCCGTTCAGCAGTATTACAACTCCCTGATCCAGATATTGCGATAGCTTACCGGATTGCTATGATCCTGGAGGATAATTGGCGCGTTGCCGTGAGCGATATTTTTCGGCAGCCCGATGTATTCCGTTGTGCCTCTTATTTCTACGTTGTGCTGAATCAAAACCCCGTTGTGTACGACGGTGATCCGGCCAGCCGCCACGCGAATGCCATCAGCATTGAAGCGGGGTGCAGTGTAAAAGATGTCGTAGGTCTGCCATTCTCCGGGAGGCCGGCAGGCATTGACTAAGGGAATGGTTTGTTTATAGATGGATCCGGCCTGCCCGTTGGAATAAGTGCGGTTTTGGTAGTTGTCCAATACCTGCACTTCGTAGCGCGATTGGAGGAACACCCCGCTGTTGCTCCTACCCTGCCCTTCGCCTTCCACAACTGCTGCTGTGCGAAACTCCACGTGCAACTGGCAATCGCCAAAACTGCGTTTGGTAGCGATATCGCCGGCGCCTTTCACCACGGTCATCACCCCGCCTTCTAATTTCCAGCCCGGTTTGGCGTCTTTTCCTTCAACAGTCCATTCGTCAAAATTTTTCCCGTCGAACAGGATAATGGCGTCGGAAGGCGGCGATCCCATCGTTCCGGGGGTCACCACCCGCGGCTCAGGTTCCCAGACTTCGGTGTCTTTCGGATCTTTCGTTTGGGCAGCCAGTTGGATGGCGCTGAAGAGAAGGAGTAGCGAAAACAGTTTTTTCATGGTGAATATAGCTGGTTGATTAATGAATATTAAGGAAAAATTGATGATTGATAATTAAAAAATGATGATTGATGATGTGTCAATGCCTACTCATTCCATGTTTGTGGGGATTGTCCATCATCAATTATCAATCCTAAATTATCAATCATCAATAAATTTAATCCTTGCGCCCTACCCTCCATCCTTCCACTCCGTCGGTTCGTCCAGCTTCCGCACATTACTGCCCAATTCCTCTTTCAACGCCTGCGCGATTTCCTGTTTGCGTTTTTCGCTGAATTCAAAATCGGACTTCACCTCTTTTTTGGCGGATTTATAGGACAACTCATCGGTGGTGCCGGAGATGGCGTAATAGAGGTTAAAAAAGCCGTTTTTCCGGGCTTTTTGAGGTTTTAATGCTGCGTCGTGGCCTTTAATGCGGTTGACCAATACCTGGCCGGCGTTTACTTTGACATTGTATTTGAGGTCGCCGGCAAAGGCGTGTTCGCCGCTCACGGTTAGGTTCATGGCATTGCTTTGGATGAACATGGCGGGCAGGTAGAGCTTACCTTCGCGCACCTCGATGAAATTTTGCAGCGTCACGAACTTGATGTGGCGCAAATCCTGCAGTTTTACAAAAGTAGAAAAGTTTTCCAGCATTTTGAATCCGATCAGCTCGCCGTTGTTGATCGTGGCGTCGGCCAATACGCGCAGGTCGTTCATCAAAAAATTGCCCGTTTCATCCCAAAACGCATAAATGGCAAACTTGGCCGTCAGCGCGCCCCGGATGTGCTGATCCTGCAACACTTCCTGCCCGAAATTCTCCATTTCCCGAAAAAATTCTTTCACGTTGATGTCCTTACAATCCACCCGCGCCACCAAAGAAGGGCGATCGTGGAACAGAAAAGTCCCGTCGAGGTCTATGCCGCCGTTCATGCCTTTGGCGCTGCCTTTGATGTCCAAAGCGTTGTTGTCTAAGGTCAGTTCACCGGTAAAATCGCTGCCTTCCACCAATTCGTAATTGAGTTTCCCAACGTGCAGCGTGATGACGCCTTTCAGCAAATCGGTGATCCGTTCGCGCTGCTGGTTTTGTTCGATGATGAGGGAGTCTAAGGTCGTATTTTCTGCTTCCGCTTGCGCTTCCGTGACGTCTGAAATGGCTAACAGGCGATCCAGGTCGAGGTTGTTGGCGCGCATGTCGAGGGCAAATTCTAATTTCACTTTTTGCTGCGTCGTGTCGCTCAGCAAATAAGGAATGACGTGAGCAGCGCTTCCGTTGAAGGTCAGGTCGCTGTCGGGTCCGTTTATCACTACATCCTCCACAAAAACCGAGTCATTTTTCAAATAGACCCTGCCCCGGTCTATGAGGACTTGTTCGCCGTTCACCTTCACGGCGGCATCGTCGAACACCACTTCTCCCTGCGCCAAAAGCGCCAGCGAATCGCGCCGCAATTCCATCATATCCGCGTAGCGCCCTTTGAAGGCCACGTTTTTGACCTCTACTTCCCCGCTCGCATCGGTCACTTTGGGCAAATTCAGCATCCCGTTCACAACCGGCATCGGCAACACGCCGTTTGCGGCAAAATCAATCAACGGGTCTTCGAGATTTTCCACGCGCAACCGCAACTCTATGGGTTCTCCGTTGTAATAGCCGCGCAGGTTTTTGATTTCGAACACCGAACTCGCATCGCTTTCATCTACGCCATTGTCAAAATTTGCCGCAAAGGCAATGTCTTTCAGGTCGCCCTGCATCTGCGGGCTGCTCACCACGCCTTTGTCCATCCGCAATTCTGCTTTGACCGCCGGGCGGATATTGAGGCGTGAAACGCCTTTTACCGTCGCGTTGACCACAAAATTGCCGCTACTCGTCCAATCGCCCATTTTTTCAATATAGCTTTCGGGCAAGAGTTGCAGCATGGATTCGAGGGTGCAGTCCTGTCCATGGATGGTCAGGTCGTAATACATGCCGGGCGTGCGCCGTTCCACCACGCCTTTGAGGTCAAAGCGATTGGTTTCTACCCGAACTTGCACGTCTTGCAATTGATAAATGCCTTTTTGAGCATTGACCGCCAGTTTTGCGTCGTATTTCAGGGCCTTACCGGCAATAAACCGCGCGCCACCGAGGTCGGCAAAATGCACAACGAGGTCGGCCTGGCTGTTCATGGTAAACTGCCCGCTGGAAAAATTGCCCGAAAAATGTGCTTCCTCCAGATGCGCCATCACTTCCTGCGAAGCGGCCTGGTCGGAATAAATGAGTTCGATGTCTTCGAGCGTTGCGGTTTCCAAAGAAAACCCGGCGCCACTGTCTTCCTCCGAACCACTGCTTTGCACAATGTCGTAATTGGCCCGGCCCCGCTCGTCGGTTTCCAGGGTCAGCGCGCCGTCGCTCACCACAATAGAGCGCACTTTGATGTCGTCGCCAAACAAGCTCCACAGACCAAAGCGGCAGGAAACGTTGCCCGCTTCGAGCAATACGCCGCCTTTGGTGTCTTTGAGCACTACGTTGCGCAGGTTGACCGCCGCATTGGGGAACGTGGAAAAGATGCTGAGGTCGAAGTTGCCCACGCTCAGCTCCGAGCGGATGGATTTGTTCACCTCCTTCACGATGCGCCTGCCGACCTGGTCTTCAAACAGCGCTGTGATGATCCAGGTGGTCAGTAAAACAACGCCGATCAGGATCAGCAGGATGATGGCGAATTTTTTGAAAAATTTTTTCATGGGTAAGGTGTGGTTGCCTGGGGTAAAGATACGTTGTGAAGGTTAAAGTAGAAAGGTTAAAGGAGAAAGTAGGGCAAAAGGCAAATTGGCAAATAGAGTCAAAGCTTGTCCCGCATAGCGGGGTTTGCAAATCTAACCTTGGAACGCTGTTTTGTTGACTTGTAAATTTGCTTATTTGCAAACTTGCCCACTTTTTCAGTTTGTTGTTTTTCAAAGCCTTACAATATGCATCATTCCTTCCCCGCGCTTCGATCAAATATTTTTTTAATTTTTCCACGCCAACTGCTTGCACAGCATAAAACAACCCTCTATATTTGCACTCGCTTCCGAAAAGTGGGGGTGATTAGCTCAGCTGGTTCAGAGCATCTGGTTTACACCCAGAGGGTCGGAGGTTCGAATCCTTCATCACCCACAACTTAAAAGCCCAATTCGTTGACTGACAACGTTTTGGGCTTTTTTGTTTTAGGCTTTTTACTACGTTTACCGGGTTGTGTGCATGAGCCGTTGTCCCGCTTAGAGTTGCCGGATCGCTTTCGATTTAGGGTTGTTTTTATATGAAAACGCACACGCCGGCTGCTTTTCGGTTACCCCGCGCTTCACCCCACATGGCTGTCACTCCTGCTACCACTGAGTACAAATTGTGGCCATTCCTACCCGCACGAATTGCTCTTTGCCTCGGGCATAAGCAATCCTGAAGGGATTGAATAGGAATAGCCGCCGATGAAATCGGTGGTAGAGAAGCAAGGTATAACCCACAAGTAACCGCGAAGCGGTTGAATAAAAGAAAGCTTGGTTATCAACAAGGAAAGTAGCAAAATTTAACCCTTCCAGGGTTATGAGGCGTTAAACATTCCGCTTTATACCCCGGATTTCATCCGGGGTTATTCACAGTTAACCGCTATCGCGGTTGCCCGCACCGCTTGTGCCTTCCCAACCCGGCACACAAAAAAACGACCGCCTTCGGCGGAAAAATTTTAAAGAAAAAAAAGAAAAAGGGTAAAAGCGTAAAAGTGACAAAGGGTGATAATTACCGGGCAAGCCGAAAACCGACATTGCTGCTCCGACTAACATGATAGTACCAGTAGCGAAGCGCGACCCGACAGCTGACTGAATTGTAGAGCCAGGACCCGCCACGAACCACGCGGAGGTTCTGTTTCCCGCCAGTTATCCAGGCGCTGCCATCTGTTGGAGCACCATCGTAGTCGTCGTGCCAAACGTCCTGACACCATTCCCAGACATTGCCGTTCATATCGTACAAGCCCAGTTCGTTTGCTTTTTTTTGCATGACGGGCTGTGTTTTGCTGCCAGAATTACTCTTGTACCAAGCCACTTCATCTACTACATTACTTCCTGAAAATTTATATTGCTTACTCTGGTTGCCACCCCGGGCTGCGTATTCCCATTCCGCTTCGGTGGGTAGGCGATACTCTCCTCCTGTTTTTTCATTGAGTTTTTTGATAAAAGCCTGCACGTCGTCCCAACTTACCCGCTCTACCGGGCAATCATCGCAGCCTTTAAAATACAGTTGCGGTGGGTCGCTGCCCATCACCGCCCGCCATTGAGCCTGCGTGACGGGGTGTTTGCACAAGTGGAAGTCTTTCACAGATACAGGATGTAAAGGCCGGCACTTTTCTCCAAGGTCATCGTGTTCATCACCCATTTGAAAGGTTCCGCCTTTAATGGGGATCATTAGATCATAGAATGGGTCTAGGGCGCGGTGTTTGGCGACTTCTTCCTCTTCTCTTCTTTCACGTTCGACAGCTTCCCGGCGTTGCTTTTCTTCTTTTTCCTTTTGCACCCGCTCAGCTTCCGCCCTTTGTTCCCGCGCCTCCGCCTCCTTTCTCATCTTTTCATTCCGCCCCGCAATCACCCGAAACACTTCCCTCGCCGCATGGGCATAAGCATCCACCGCTTCGATCGGGCGTTCGTCTTTCAGCACCACTTGCAGGTGTTGCAATTCCGTGAGGTCCCAAAGGCAGTCTTTCAGGATGACGGCGATGACTTCTGCTTCGCCTTTGGTGCGGCGTTCCAATATTTTGGGCAGTTCCGTTTCATTGACGTAGTCGCTGTCTAAAAATTCGGCGGTGACGAGCAGGACAAAAATCTGGGCGGTGTGGAGTTCGGCTTTCAGGCGGTCATCCCAGGTTTCGCCGGGCATGATTTCGCCATCGTAAAAAATCTCGCAGTGCTGCTGGCGCTTCATCACGTTGAGGTGGGTGCGCAGTTTTTGGAGGAGGGGTTTGTCCTCCCGGGCGTAAGCGATGAAGATTTTTGGCAGTTGGTCCATCGAGTATTTTGAAAAGGGACGGTTTGATTACAGTTCGTCGCTTGCAAATATAGCGAAATGTTTGATGTGGGATAGCTGCCCTGCGGCTTCAATGGGGAATGGGGGGTGAAACCTTTGCGGCTGAAATTTCCCGCCAGGTGCGCAAAGCAGGACACCATATTTTGTGTCCTTCCATTTGATTACAAGCGGGCTGAAGCCCGCGAAACATATCCCTCACAACACCTCCCAAGTATGATCCGCCAGCAACCGTGCTGAAGCCACAAAATCCATCGGCATTTTTGATCCCCATTCACCGGGGCCAACCATGGAAAGCACCGAACGACCGTTCGCCCGGCGGTAGAGGTGGTAGGTATGGCCGGTGAGCGGCTCAAAGTTCATTTCCGACAAATAAATCTCTTCCGAAATGGCTACCCGATCCTGGATGGCTTTGGCCTGGCGGGCGAGCAATTCAACCTGTTCGCGGATTTGGGCGAGTTGCCGGTCGGTTTGTTCATACATGGCCGCCATGGCGCGCCCTTTCACTTTGCCGCGGTCAATCGGCTCGATCAACGCGCCGCCAACGGTGTGGGCATAGGGCAGCAAGTGCGGGTTTTCCGCCACCTTGTCTTTGTCTATCGGGTTGATGAAAAGTTCTTTTGTTTGTTCCATATTTACTGAGCTCATTCACTTCACTGAACCCTGTGGCGGACTAAAAGTTCAAGAGAGAAAAGTCGCTTTCCTCGTATAATCACATCAAAAAATGCCATTTTTTGCCCAAAAATTGGCTACAAGCCCCCTACCCTCAAAAAACGACCGCTTACAAATTGATACGTACCTAAATGGGAGCCCTGCCCTACCGTTTCCTAATTGCACAAAAAATCAACAAACTATGACAGATAAAGCGCCGTTTTAGGCATAACGCTTTTGTTGATAAATTTTCCTGATATAAGTTTCCTTTTACGCAGGCAATTTGTTTGCATCAGCGCTTTTTCGGATTACGACAAACGCGGGGGTCGTGTAATAACACGACTCCAATAGCATGGGAAGCACCCTTTTTAAATATTTTTTTTACCGAAAACCGATTTAAGTACATGAGATTTTTAACCACCCTCCTGGGCGTCCTGGGACTGCTATGCACAGTCTCGGCCCAGACCACTCCTGCAACTATCCAGCCATCCCAATTGGTATTGGATTACCGAAACAGCGGACAACCGCTCAACGAATTTTCCCTGCTCCGCACCGCTGCGGCTAAACGCGACAAAACCGACCTCACCGATCAGCTCGATTCCGAACTCAGCGCTTACCAATTATTTGATCTGAATGCCGAAGTGCTGCAACAACTACTGGCAGAAACACCTGCAGGATTCACCTTCGTTTTACCGGCTGAAAAGGGACAGTCTAAAAAAATTGACCTTGTCCGGGTCAATGTCTTCAGCGATGGCCCGATGGTTCGGGAAAGCGAAACCAATGCCTGGGCCACTGTGGACGAAGGCATTCACTACCGGGGGGTCATCCGCGGCGTGGAGGGTTCAGTAGCGGCGCTCAGTTTTTTCGACAACGAAGTCATGGGGCTTTTGGCTTCGCCTGCTACCGGTAACTTAGTGCTGGGCAAAGTGCAGAGCGCCGAAAAAGACGGCGAAGCGCCTTATGTGCTCTACGAGGATTATACCCTGCGCCACCAGGACGAGTTCCTTTGCGGAACGCCTGATGACGGCCCGGGCTACACCGCAGAAGAACTGGAGGATCCCCTCGCAACCCGGAATACGGGCGATTGCGTCAAAATTTACTTCGAGGTGGACAACGACATTTTTGTACAAAAAGGAAGCACCGCAGCCGTGACGACTTATGTCACCGGTTTGTTCAACCAGGTGGCGGCCCTCTACGCTGCGGAAAGCGTCAACCTGGTGATTTCAGAAATTTACGTCTGGACAACCCCCAGCCCTTACCAGGGTACGAGCAGCTACACCCTGCTCACCCAGTTTCAGACCACCCGCACTTCTTTCAATGGCAATTTAGCGCAATTGCTTTCTTACAAAGCCAGCGGAGGCATTGCCGTACTCAACGGACTTTGCCATCCTTACAGCAGTGCGCGCATGAGTTTTGCGAGCATCGCCAGTTCGTACAGCGCGGTGCCCACCTATTCATGGACGGTCATGGTGGTCGCCCACGAGTTGGGCCACCTGCTGGGTTCGCACCATACCCACGCCTGCGTCTGGAACGGCAACAACACCGCAATAGACGGTTGTGCCGGCGTCACGGAAGGCGGTTGTCCCAATCCCGGCATTCCTTCAGGCGGGGGCACCATCATGTCCTACTGTCATTTAACCAACACGGGCATTAACCTGACCAAAGGCTTCGGCTCGCAACCGGGCGCCGTTATCCGAAGCCGCGTAGCTGCAGCAACCTGCACGCAAGCTTGCAGCACCGGCGGTGGCGGTGGCGGTGGTGGAAATCCCCCCGCACCCGCCTGTACACAAAACACGGTTTACCTGACGCTGACCTTAGACAATTACGGCCCTGAAACGAGCTGGAAACTAAAAAACAGCGTAGATACGGTACTTTTTTCAGGCGGGCCTTATCCTAAAGGCATTGCCGGCACGATCATCCGGGACACCTTCTGCCTGCCCAACGGTTGCTACAAATTTGCCATCATGGACAGCTACGGCGATGGTATGTGCTGCAATTTCGGGCAGGGGGCTTATTTGCTTAAAGATGCAGCCGGCAACACGCTGGCGTCGGGCGGATCTTTTGCAAGCGAGCAGATCACGCAGGTTTGCCTGCCCGTGCCAACAGGTGGAGGCGGAGGCAATGCGAATTGCGTCACCATCAACGATTTCACCAATGTGCCGATCTTGTCTTTCGGGGGCAATCAGGATGGCGGCAGCTATACCCTGCTCAACACCGGCACGGTTCTGCGCATTCAGAACAACGCCTGGAAAGCCATTGCGCTACCTTACAACGTCAAATCCAATACCGTGATTCAGTTCGATTTCGGTTCCACGATTGAGGGCGAAATACACGGCATCGGTTTTGATGAAGACAACCTGATTTCCTTCAACCGGACGTTCAAAGTTCATGGCACCCAGTCGTGGGGCATCACCAACTACGACAACTACCCCGGCGGAAGTGTCTGGAAAACCTACATCATTCCAATCGGGCAGTTCTATACCGGCAATTTCAACTACCTGTTTTTTGCCAGTGACCAGGACGTTGCGCCTTACAACGGCAACTCCTTCTACCGGAATATAAAAATCTACGATGGCGCTGCCTGCAACAACCTCGACGAAGGCGACAATTCGGTGATGCTGCCGGAAAGCGGCCCCGAAGCTTTATTGGTGTACCCCAATCCGGCGCGCGAATCGCTTCAGGTGCGGTTCAGGGTACAGGAAAATAGCAGCACGGCCAACCTCAGCATTTTTAATGCCACGGGGCAATTGGTGCAAACCCGCAGCATCAGCACGCTGAACGGAGAACAACTCGAACAAGTTGATGTACACAATTTGCCGCAGGGCGCTTATTTCGTGAAAATTAGTAGCGATCAGGGCACCGCGAGCGCAAAGTTCACCGTGGTGAGATAGAGAAGCACAAGTGAGGCGGCTCTTGAAGAGTAATGTCGTCAACTTAATCGCGTAAACGACCCTGAAAGGGTCAAATTTGAATAGCCCCCGATGCAATCGGGGGAAAAGTAGAAGTGGAGAAGGTTCCCAACCCCGAAAGGGGTTGAATGTAGAAAATGGAGTGAAACGGATCAACATTCAACCCCTTTCGGGGTTGGGAGCTATCTTTCGTTCATCCCTGTCCCCCGATTGCATCGGGGGCTATTCACCTTCAACCACTTCGTGGTTACTAATTGCTAAGTTGACAACATTACTCTTGAAGAGACACCCTCACTATTCACGCAGCGAGATTAAATGGACAAATGATAAAACCGCCGGCATCGGCGAAAACGATACAGGATTAGTTTTTAAGGTTCGGTTGCCGGAGCAAAACCTCCGGCACATTTCAAGAGGGCGCTGTTCCGAGACAATCGGGGCGGCGCCTTATTTTTTTGAAAAAAATTAAAAAAACCGGCCCAAAACCGGTTACATTTTGAATCATCCTGCCTCATCATATCAGAAGTTCTTCAGAAAAGCTTTTCGATTTTTTCTCCTGCGAGCAACCCCGGAAAACTGCATCCAGGAACATCAAGGCGATTTTTTTTACCGGTTGCGGAGGCAAGCGCCTTTGGCTGCACCGGGCGGCAAAAGCAGTGCTTTGTACCGACGTGTACCGGCATTCAGTAACCTTTAAAAACCACTACAACCATGCAAAACTCCATTGAAAACCAAGGCAGTAATCTGTCTGCATTCCAGGCTGCTGAGTTGGCACAAGATCAATTGTTGACCCTCAAAGGAGGCGACGACAACAGCGGCGGAACCCACGATATCATTGATTTATAACGCTTCATGCGTTACCGGAGGAGCTTTTGTAGCTCCTCCGCTTTTTCCATCAACCAGTGCCGCATCATCGTTTGAGTAGGCTTTTTTTTCATCGCGAGGATGGTTTTTTCAAGTTTTTCAAGCGGTTTTTTAGCGGTTGGGCTGTGCAACCGGGCTAATTTCAACGTGTAGTGAATGAAGTCTAAATACGCCTGGATAAGCGACTCCGCCAGTCGGTTATCCTGCTGGTACAGGTATTGGCGAAAGCTCCTTGAAAAGTTGGTTAACAATTGGCTGTTTTTTTCGATGACTAAGTCGTATTCGTAAAATATCCGCAATTGCAGCGACCGAACCCGCAGTTCATAGTCGGGTTGTCCATGTCTGATTTCACTTAATCCTTGTTTTGCAGCATTAAAATGTATGCCCGCATCTTTTTCTGTCGCCATCCTCCCCCGATTGTAATCCAAATAAGCCCGGGAAATCGGCAACGCATCTACCCGTTCTTTTTCATCAATCATTGGTGCATAGTCATGGATGAAATTTTCCGTCCATTCAAAATCGCCCACCGTAGCTGCGGTAACGGCGATGTTGAGGAACACCCGGGCGCTCATAGCGCCTTGTTCAACGTACATGTCTGTCTCTAATCCGTCCTTGTGCATATTGAACAACAAGCTGAAAAGTCGGGGATCTCCAGTTGCGGAAACAAGCATATTAATTTTGGATATCAGCGCTTTGGAAGCAGCATTGCGCTCAAATTCCCCCATGTGCGGCGATGCGCGTTGATAGCGTTCGTATACTTGGTCAATATCCTCGAATGAAAACCCGGAGGCCGGCAGTTTGCAGATATGAAACAAGACATCTGCAACTGGATTTTCCTCAATTTCGAGCAATTGATCTATTTTATGGAGTGTCGTTTCTATAAATTGAGAAGGGTTTTTTCCACTTAGCAACCTTTGCTGCACTAAAAAATCGCTTTGATAAGAGAGCATCCCCAAGGCAACCCAACTTTCAAAGCTTCGAATCAGTTTCTGATAGATATCTTTCCCCGGCTTATAAGAACCTTTGGTATCCGGATGGAAAAACAAATGGTGATACAGCGTGGCGCATTCCCTGAAAAATGCAATGCCGCGCTCTTTTTGGCCTTCCAGCTTTCGCAGCCGGGTTGAAATTTCGGTGCGAAAAAGGAAATAGGCATCGCGTTTTTTATAGGCCCGAATCAGCAATTGCCGGTTCAATTCTTTGTCTTCTGCCAACTCTCTTTGAATCAGGAAAGCTTCCATTTGTTGTCCAAGGCGCGTCATGATGTTGCGCATCCGATCATCATTGTAGGCGGCTTTTCCTTCCGAAAACAGCTTCTCATAGACTTGTTTTTTTTCAAACCAGCCTTCCGGCCTGCGACGATGCCTCAACATATAGTCAAAAAGCGTTTGAAGCTGGCGCGCGCCATTTAACGCAAGATACTTTTTGAAAGCAAGCAAATCTTCGTCCGAAAACGCCCTGAATTGGTGCATCAGCTTGGTTCCATCCATAGTACGCGATTTTTTTGGGCAAAAATGCAGGCGGCGTTAAGCTTGCACAATGCATCTGTAATTAAACTTTTATACTAATAAAAACAATGCTTTATTTACTATTAATCAATTTTTTATTTTAAACAATACTTACAAAAAGCGCAAAAAATGCATTGAAAACGCAAAAAATCATTAAACACTCCTGTGTATTACAGTCTTAAATCAGCCTTTATACCCTATACCTTTAGGGGCATCTAAAGAATTCCATTTGAAAACGACTTTTTATAGCGGAGCGAAAAATGCGGAAGCCTCCTGAATATTGGCGCATCCGTTTTTTCGGGCATGTGGGTAGAGTATTGTGGTGATGCTGACTTGCATGCCCGACGTTCAGCTACCGTTTTTATAAGGTTCATTGTTTGAACCCGTCATTTTCGCCTCTGGTCTATCCCCGTCAATCAGTGACAAACACAACAAACACCTCCGAATTAGCCCTTTTAAACACTTAGCCCTTTTAAACATTTTTTGAACCGGTTCTGCTTTGCGCGGAAGCTGGTGGGTATTTTTGTGTGTTTACTTAAGCTACACAGTGCTTGCTCACACATCCCAAAAAGTATTCTGGTCAATTTGAATCAGGCCGTTTTGTATGGCATAAACGGCTAATCCTGCGGTATTGCGACAACCTAGCTTAGACAGCAGGTTGTTGCGATGCCCGTCTACCGTACGGGAACTGATGAATAACTTTTCAGCAATTTCAGTGGTGGTGTACTGCTGACAAATCAATTGCAGGACTTCTTTTTCCCGGGCAGTGAGTTCCACCTCAAATCCACTCCGGGGCTTTACCGCATTTTTATTCACCAAATTTTCGCGAATGACTTCGAGTACCAGGTTGTTGTAGTGAAAGCCCTTTGCGTGCACAGCCCGGATGGTGTCGGCCACCTCTGCCGGGTCGGAGTTTTTGGCCAAATACGAAGCAGCGCCAATTTCTATCATATTGATAATAAAGGCTTTACTAACATGCGCTGACAGCACAATAATGGAGATAGAAGGGAAGCGTTCGCGGATAATTTTGGCCGTCTCGATGCCATTGAGGATCGGCATTTTCAGATCGAGGAGCAATACATCGGGCAATTCGGGCGCCGACTGGATTTTATCTAACAAATCCTGGCCGTGCTCCGCTTCGATGATGATCTGGAAATCGGAATAATCTTCCAGAATCAATTTCATCCCTTTGCGAAAAAGCGCTTCGTCATCCGTTATTGCTATTCTGATGGTAAACTCGTTCATGTTGTAAATTTGTTGATAGACATGATCAATTCAAAACCTTCCCCCGGCTTTGAATTGACCTGAAAAGAAGCGCCGATGATCCTTACCCGGCTTTCTATATTCCGGAGTCCGAGTCCTTTTTTTTCAGTTTGTGCAAGATCAAACCCCTTGCCGTTGTCGCGATAATACAATTCGAGGCGCTGGTCGCGGCGTGAAAACCGGATGTCAATGAGGTTGGCTTTTCCGTGGCGCAGCGAATTGGTGATCAGTTCCTGAATGATCCGGAAGAGGTTAAGCTCGGTGGTCGCATCGCCGATTTCCTGGCGTGTCACTTCAGATTCAAAACGAACCTGAGCAGCGCCCGACTGGCTCACATGCTGGCTGAGTTCTTTCACCGCTTCTATCAGCCCAAAATCTTCCAGGGTGGGGGGCATCAATTCGTGCGAAATGCGCCGAGTTGCGTCTAATGTATTGGAAATAAGCCCGTTAATGTCATCCACTGTTTGATCATAATCCTGTGTCTGGGGTTCCATTTTTCGAAGCCGGTGTACATTCAGGTGTAGCACATTGAGTTTAGAGCTGATCTCATCGTGCAGGTCGGAAGCAATTCGCCTGCGTTCTTCCTCCTGCACCAACAGGTTTTTTTGGAGCAATTCCTGTTGATATTGCAATTCCAATTGCTGGTTGTACATCTGCTGCCGCAAAATCTGCTTCTGTGCGCGGTTGAAATACCACACAAAAGCCAAGGCCAGAGCAACCATAATCAAGATTCCAATACTCATCAGAAAGATAATTTCGGACGCCTGAAAGCCACTCTCCATAAACCGATCAATACTAAAATGTGAAAAAGTAAATTTAGCAAGGCATTGAATATCCAAAAGCCGTGGTAAATTAAACTATTCTCAATGAATATATTGCTAAACATGAAGATAAAGAGGCTTCCGCAATAATAAATCAATACGCCTGAGTTAATCAGCCGAAGGGACCAACCTTCTGGTTTCTGAAAACTTGACGCTTCCGGCAGGTAGAAAAAGAATAAAATCGAGTAGAGGATCAGGATAATTTGTACCAGTGTTTTGGCGTAACTGTTAAACACATAAATGTCCTGTAAAAAAGCAGTATTGAGCAGGATTAACAGAGATACCGTTACCAAAAAAACGGTAAAGTACTTCCGGAAAATGAGGTGCGTTGGCAGTAAACTGCGATAAAAAAAGGACAACAACAGAAATTCTCCCAACGTATAAACATGCAACAACGGCAGGTTGTTAACGCCTTTAAACAGCAGAACAACAACGCGCGCACTTAATTCAATAAACAGGTTGAAAAGCAAAAAGTAGCCTAAAATTTGCAACGGCTTAGAAAACGTTGCCTGCTTTAGTGTCCAGACGACGCAGGAAACTGCAAGGCAAAGCAACGGGAAAGCTGAAACGAGCATCAACCACTGGTGATAAGACATGTTCATTTTTTTGCGCTATTGAGAGAATTCCTGTGTTTACAGCACCGCTACCTTTCCAGATCGTCTTCGGGGCAGGCATTCGGACATGGTGCCGTAAAGTCGTAATAGCTCCAGTCTGCCTCCGGGCCATTGGGTTCGGCTGCAAAAACAAGCTCGGGTACAAAAGCCCGGGCCTTGGTGTCGTACTTAATCGCCAGCATAGCCCATACATTGGGATCTGGCCCTAAATAGCGCAACATGGAGTCTAACTCTAATCTTGGCAGGTGAAATCCGTAGACTAAATAAGTGGTATCGGCAGATTTACCTGCGCTGTTGAGTACCTGCACGATGTCTTTGCGTTCTTCCATCCATCGTTTCATCCAGACCCCCGCAGTGTCGGCAGGTATTTGAAAAGCAGGGAGTGCGCCACCCCCGGCAGTCGTCTCAGATTCGGTTGTATCCGTGGTTGCTTCGCTGCCTGCATTGTTGCACGAGCATAAACCCAGCGTAAGTACCATAACAGCTAAGAAGAAGGGAAATAATCTTTTCATCGGAAATATGTTTTATTTTGCCCTAATGTAAGCCTTCCCATGCTGCTTTCAAAGTCTCTTTTTATTGGTTTAAAAAAACAGGTAAAAATACGGGGTATGAAGCGTCGTAAAACTACGCAGCCTTCCCCGTGAAACTGCCCGTTTTTAAAATCGGGTTTTTCTACGCGCTAATAATATCGTGGAGTTGAAGACCTTTGTACTGTTCCTGTGAATGAACAGCAACCAAACATTTTTAAACAACAAAGCGTGTTGTATAGAACATGAAGCATCTTTCGGGATGTGACATTGCAATGGAGAGGCTGCGACAATGCAAGGGGTAGTAATCGTCGCAGCTCTCACCGTTGCTCTATTGGAAAATCTTATGTTGGGCAGAAAATCTTCTGCCCATATCGTTTCGGTAAAAAACCAAATACCTCCGTGTCCGGTATGGACTTGAATACTCCACATTGAAGAGATTCAAAAACTATGAACACAACACTTTTACGCAACCAGCCGGCACGGAATTTTTTATTGGGGTAGAAAATTTTCTACCCCGACAAACTAAACTCCAGTAAATATTACAATTCCCTGTTATTCCGGGGCAAGTTCCCCGTTTAGAGCAGACCAGTTTTTGAGTATGAAGCGCAGAGACGAGCTATCTATCTGCGCTTTTTTTATTTTTTCCGGTAGCACAGTATTTTAGAGCTTGTTCGGGAATTCCTCAATCGGCTGCGTGTGGCAAATTTTATTTTATGCTGCGTTGGATTTTTTCAAGATAGCTGCCGGCTATCTCTGCAAAATCCGCCTTGTCTAAAACAAAATTTCCTCACCCTCGCTCGATCAGGAAATCCCGAACAAACTCTTAATGCGTCACAACAAAAGTAAACCGGCGATTTACTTTTCCGGTATCATCGTACAATATGCAGATGTACATACCTGAAGGCCAGCGCATTGTACTTACTGACAACTCCTGCTCAATGTGTTCTCCAATCTCGTGTTTATACATAATCCTCCCATCTGTACTCCACACCTGGATGCTCCCGACACCTCCTGATGGCAGCTCAAAATTAACCACTCCATCCGCAGGATTTGGAAAAACCCTGATGCCTGCTTCCTGTCGCTCCGGCTCCTTATCTGCGGTGGAAATGCCCAGCGTATCGCACGGACTGCCCGGAAGGTCGTAGAGGCGAAAATGCGGAAAATTGGGCGCTGCAAAAGCATGAAAAGTGGGTAAGCGAATACCGTGCTGTTCCAGATTACAAGCTGTACCCAGCTCATTGGGGTTGTGGATGACATGCAGGCGATTAACCCCATTGGTTGAGGTCACATAAATTTTCCCGTCGGGCGCCAGCATGTGCTGGAAAAAAGTAGTAGGCAAAAAGGACAGAAAACCGTCGTAAACAGCAATGAGCTGACGCGAAGCGCCAATATCATCAGCCCAAAGGTCGTATTGATAAAATTTTGTACTCAAAGACACGTATAAGTAGCGATTATTGGGCGAAACGGACACGCCTGCGCCAGTTCCACCGCCAATCGTGTCCCCCACAAATTCCAGATTCACAGGATTGTATAATTCCCCTGAACACCGGTCGAAATCAAAAATATGGATACCATTGAATGGATTTACCCGGATATACTTACTACCATCAGGCGAAAAAATGGCCTGCCCGCTCCAGTAATAATCATTCCATTCAACACCTGCCTGCCGGACAAAAGGCCCTTCAACCCCCTGGGGCGAAAGTAGGAAAAGGTAGTGAATATTGCTGCCCACCTTGGGCGCCACAACCCACCAGTCGCGTCCGTTGCCGTGCCGCACAGCCTGCAATTGATCTGCAAAGGTATCCTGAAACAGCAGGGTGTTTTTTTCGGTTACTTCGCCGAGGCCATTGTCGCCGCTACCATCAACTAAGGAATACATGAAATCAGTAATATAGAGTTGATCATTTCTGCGCAGATGAAATAAGTAATAGAGTGAATCGCTGCCGGGCTGGGGAAGTGCCATCAAGCCTTGTCGATATGGATAGCCTAAACTACCACAATAACTGTTATGAACATATCCCGGGTTGATTTCCTCTCCATTTAGCATTATTTCATGCATACGATTAATGATTTGACAACCATTAGAGTAAAAAACCAAATTACCAGTATTGTCAGAAATGATACTAAAAACTGTGGCACCGAAAGGAATATTAAAAAAATTAATTTCAGGAGGGTTGGCATAAAAATCCATAATAGAACCTCCAAAGCTATCTTCAGGAATATTGGGAAAAGAGCCGAAAAGCCAGATATAGTCCTGCTTGTCTTCCTGTTGTGCATACAAAGCCTGAACAGTACAAAACAAAAATAATATTATAAATAGTTTAGATGCAGACATGGTGCGTTATTGAAAAAACGCCTTCCTATTATTTCTTCAGAAACAACAGGAAGGCGTTCTTGTGAAAAAGTGGTTAATGGACGATAATGAAAGAAATCCAGCGACCTTGTTCGCCGCTATAGTCCTGAATAGTACACAAGTAAATACCCACCGGCCACTGCCGGGTATCAACCTGCAAGTGCAGCCCATTTTGTTCTCCAATTTCCCGGTTATACATAATTTTACCATCGGCGTTCCGGACAAGGAGTTTTCCAGCAATACCTTTCAGTAAGCGAATATTCAAACTCCTGTCCGCCGGATTCGGGTACACCGTAAGAGGATCAGGCTGGATGGCGGTCACACCGGGACGAAAGGCTTCCAAATTTTCTTCGGATTTTACTTCATTTTTCAAATAATTGACTTGCTCGCAGAGCGGCAGCAGGTTTCTTGCAAAACGGACTGCACTACCAGTCGTGTCGGGCGACTGCTGGGTGGCGATATCCACGATGTCTTCGTAATCTGTATTTGTAGCCGCCCCCAAAGCCAGTTGGATGAGGTAGTTGTTAAGGATTTTGTGGTTCTCTTCGTATTTGTGTGGTACTATGATGGTAGCATTAAAGTCTTTCAGTGCCCCCAAAGCTGCCGTCCGCGCCACAGACATGATTTTCGGAGTCACCCGGTCATTAATTCAAGTGAGATTGACCGGGTGAAAATGACCGGGTGACTTTCGGAGTCACCCGGTCATTAACCCGAATCAATACATCGGATTCTGCGTCAGCAATCCATTGCTCAAATCTATTTCTTCCTGTGGAATCGGGAACAATTCGTGCTTGCCTGCAACGAAGGCTTTGCCAACCGCCTGCATAACCGGCGCCAGACGCCCCTGGCGTTTCAGGTCAAACCAGCGGTGTTGTTCCATCGCTAATTCTACCCGGCGTTCCTGCCAGATCCGCTGCCGCAACTGATCTTTGTCCGTAACCGTAATATTCGGCAAAATGAACGGGTTGGCGCCTCGGGCGCGGGCACGCACCTGGTTGACCAGCGTGAGTGCATCCTGCGGTTTTCCGTTTTCATTCATCGCTTCGGCAGCCATCAACAACACATCTGCATAGCGGAGGATGCGGATATTGCCGCCGCCAATGCCGTTAGCGCCATTCAGAGGTTGCGGCGCCCAGGCCTTCTGGTTGTAGCGCTCGTTGATGATTTCCGGAGAGTCCTCTATAATCGCTGAGCCATCGGGCAATACCTCCCCTACGTACAGGATGGTCGCTTCGCGGCGCGGATCACTGCCTTCAAAAGCGGCCACTAAGTTATCCGACGGGCGATTGAACCCCCAACCGAGGTTTGGCGTGCCGCGCACACCCTGCACTTCATTGTATTGAGAACCGCCCAACCCTTGAGGATCGGAAGTGGTTTGCACTTCAAAGACCGATTCGGAAGAGTTTTCGCCTTCCGGCGTAAATAATTTGGCATAGTTCGGATACAGGGCATATTTCCCTGAATTGATGACCGCTGTGGCGTACTGTTCGGTCTTTTGAAAATCGCCCAGCGTGAGGTAAACCCTGGCTAATAAGCCATTGGCTGCGCCTTTGGTGACCCGACCAACTTCAGCAGCGGGATAAGACTCCGGCAAACCGGCAACGGCAGCTTCCAGGTCTGCGATGATTTGTGCATACACCTCTGCCTGTGGCTTCCGGGGCTGCTCAAATTCACTGGGCAACAGCGGCTTGGTAATCAGGGGGATGTCTCCAAACCAACGCACCATCGTAAAGTAGTAATAGGCCCGCAACAACCGGCATTCTGCAATCAACCTGGCCTTGAGGGCTTCGTCCATCTCAATGGCCGGAATGCGCTCAATGGCCGTGTTCGCACGGTAAATCCCGCGATAGTAACCATTCCAGACCGTTGACATAGCCAGGTTACCTGCATTGTAGGTGAGGTTATCCACTTCCAGCAGAAAATTGGCGTCCGTTGGCGTGCTGCCTTTGTCGGCGTCGTCCGAAACGATGTCGGTCATGCCTACGTAGCTGAATACGTGTACTTCCCAGCGGCGCAGCATGTTGTAAACGGCGTTGGTCGCTTCAACGGCCTGCTCGGGCGTTTGAAAAAACGCCTCGTCGGTCAGCAGATTCAGCGGCTCTTTTTGCAAAAAATCTTCATTACAGCTTGTTGCTGCAACGACCAAAACGCCGCTCAGAATTATTTTTGATAAGAACTGTTTCATGACTTTTGTTTTTAAAAGTGAATGGCTTCCAGTCATTGTTCGTCCATTTAGTCGGTGTCTGTTCTTTAGAGTTCGAGAGCAAGGCACGCGAAGGCCCAAAAATCGGAGTTTACTCGAGTAAATGACGCTTTTTGGGCCGAGCATAACGCAGCTATCGGACTATAAAGACAGACATAAATTAAAAAGAAGCGTTCAATCCAAACGTATAAACCTTCGAAATCGGATATACGGCCCGGTCAATACCGGATTCAAACCCGGATTCGTTCACAATTTCCGGCGTATAGCCCGTGTATTTCGTCCACATTTTCAGGTTCGTACCCGCTACAAAAACCCGCAGATTAGTCAGGCGGATTTTTTGTAACACCGATTGCGGCAAACTGTAGCTCAATTGCAGGTTTCGAAGGGCGATAAAAGAACCATCTTCCACAAAACGCGAAGAGAACTGGTAGTTGTGGCCGCTGTTGGTCACCCGCGGTTCAGTATTGCTCGTGCCTTCTCCGGTCCAGCGGTCGAGGTATCCGCGCTCGAAATTGGGCGTATTGAAGCGGGCCATTTTTTTGGAATTAATGATTTCGTTGCCTGCCTGACCCGTGAAATCTACCGACACATCAAACCCTTTCCAATCGGCGCCGATGCTGAAACCGAAGGTATAATCGGGAATGGATTTACCCAACACAATACGGTCTTTGTCGGTGATGATCCCATCGTTATTCTGATCTTTAAAAATCAGGTCGCCCAGCTTTTCCGGACCTTCTTTGGCAAAATTCGCCAGATCGCCTTCGTTTTGAAAAATGCCGATCACTTCATACCCGTAGAACGATCCCACCGGTAAACCAGCCCGCGTAATGGTGCCCAACTGTCCGCCAAGCCCAAGTCCACCCGCAAAAAACTGTTCTTCGCCGTTGCTCAGGCGCAGGACTTCGTTGTCAATGGAAGAACCTACCAGCGATGCACGGTATCCAAACGCGCCTATATTATCGCGCCAGGTCAGCGCCAGGTCTATCCCTTTGTTGCTCACCTGAGCCGCGTTGATGAGTGGCGGCGCTTCCAGTCCAACATATAATGGAATCGGTACCCGCCACAAAATATCTTCCGTGGTGCGGTTGTAGTAGTCAATTTCTGCCGTCAGCTTGTTTTTGAAAAAGCCCATTTCGAGGCCGATGTTCGACTGTGTGGTGCTTTCCCACTGAAGATCGGGGTTGGAAAGGGTCAGCGGCAACGCGCCTGTTTGCAGGTTTTCACCCGTCCCGAAGACGCCCCAAAGGCCCGTGGCAATCACGGCAGCACTTTCGTAGTTGCCAATGCGGTCATTACCGGTTTGGCCCCAGCCTGCGCGCAATTTCAGCGTGCTGAACAGGTTCTGGTTTTCCATGAACGCTTCTTCCGTGATGCGCCAGCCCAGCGAAAACGATGGGAAATAGCCGTAGCGATTGTTTTTGCCAAAACGCGAAGAACCATCCGCACGGAACGACGCGGTGAGCAGGTATTTCTGAAACAGGGTCGTATTCACCCGGAACAGGTAGGACAAAATGCTCCAGGAACTGGCGCCGTTGAACACATTCCGGCTGTCCAATTCTGAAAAATTAATGAAACGCAATGCCTCATTTTCGTATTGCAGCCCCTGCACCGAAGCACCCAAAAATTCGCTTTCGTCGTTCTGCGAAGTGACCCCGCCCAACACGGTCAGGTTGAGGTTGTCGCCCCATTCCTTTTGGAACGTAACGGTGTTTTCCCAAAGCCAATTGGTAGATTCCGCTCTCGAAATCGAGAGCCCGTTAACTAAACGCTGCTGTTGTGCAGAAACCATAAAGGTCGGCGAAAAGCTTTCAAAATCTTCCCGATAGACGTTGATGCCAAAGCTGCTCCGGAACGTAAAATGTTTCAGGACAGTCAGATCGGCGTAGACGTTGCCCAGCAGGCGAACCCCGTTGCGCAGGTTGTCATTTTCATAAAACAACTGGGCCAGCGGGTTGCCAACCGAAGAACGGATCGAGGTGTTGCCATACACCCCATCTACAAAACCGACCACGGTGGGATCAGCCCGGTAGGTATTGCCTGTTACATCAGGCACCGTCGTTTCTTTGGTGTTGATGAATGCAAGGTTATGGCCGATTTTCAGCGCTGATTTTACATGGTATTCGTTGTTGGCACGCACGGTTAAACGCCGATAGCGCGACCCTTCCAGAATTCCCTCCTGGTCAAAATAATCGCCGCTGATGTTGTACGACATTTTTTCGGTAGCCCCGCTGAACGAAACGTTGTAGTTTTGTAAAGGCGCAACCTGATAAATTTCCTTTTGCCAGTCGGTTCCTTCGCCCAGCGAGGCCGGGTCGGGAAACGTTGGTGCGCCGCCGACTTCATTCTGAATAATTTCATTCGACAGGATGGCGTACTCTTCTGCGTTGGTCAGCTTGATCGTTTTGGCGACTTCCTGAAAGCCTTGATAGGTCGAAAACGAAATCCGGGAAGCTTGTCCGACTTTCCCGCGTTTGGTGGAAACCAGCACGACGCCATTGGCGCCGCGGGCGCCGTAGATGGCCGTTGCGGAAGCGTCTTTCAATACGTTGATGGTTTCGATGTCGTTGGAATTGAGGAAGTTGATGTCGTCCACAATCAATCCGTCCACGACGTAAAGCGGCCGGGCATCGTTCAGGGTTCCTACGCCGCGGATGCGCACAACAGCACCGTCGCCGGGGCGTCCGGAAGCCGTCACCACCTGCACGCCAGCCATTTTCCCCTGAAGGGCTTGCTGCACCGAAGCGGTCGGCAGCTTGGCTAAGTCGTCCCCTTTTACGGTCGAAACCGCACCCGTAAGGTCTTGTTTGCGCTGCGTGCCATAACCTACCACGACGACCTGTTCCAGCATTTGCGCCGATTCGTCAAGTGTGAGGTCAATGACGCTTCGATTGCCTACGGTTTCTTCTACAGAAGCATAACCGGTGTAGGAAAAAACCAGCACCGCTTCCGGACCCGACACCGTCACTTCGTAGTTGCCGTCCAGATCAGTAATGGTGCCATTTCCTGTGTTTTTTTCCAGAATATTTACGCCGATGAGCGGTTCGCTCCCGGTTTTATCGGTCACTTTGCCCCTCACTTTTACCTGAGCATCGGCAAAACCGACCAACCCCAAGGCCAACAACGCCATCAGCATCGCTTTGCGCCAGGAAGATGATTTGAATGTGTTAAGGTAGCCCATTAGGTATTTGATTTAAGTTATGGAAAACGATTTCTAAGTTCGCAGTTTTTCAGTTGGCAGTTGGCAGAGGGTTACGTATTCCATGAAATTGGGTGTTCTCCGATTGAAGTGGGCAGTTTTTCAGTTGGCAGAGGCGCTTGTACTTCTGATCAAGTTAATCGTTTAACAAATAACTCATTGAAATCAGAAACAAAACTGCCAACTGAATTCCTGCCAACTGCCAACTGAAAAACTATTCAACTAATTTCACCCGTACAGAAAGCTTCGCATCCGAGTCGCCGCCTGCAAAAAAGTCGAAATCGCCGGCTTCAGCCCGGAAACGCATTTTTTGGTTGTAGAAAGCTAAGTCTTTTGCAGTCAGCTTAAAAATCAACTCCTTCGATTCGCCTGCTTTCAGGAAAACCTTCTGGAAGCCTTTCAATTCGCGCACCGGCCGCGTTACGCTGCCCACCAAATCGCGCACATACAACTGCGCCACCTCTTCGCCATCGCGGCTGCCTGTATTTTTTAGTGTCACGCGCACTTCCAGCGTTTCGCCATAGCGGAACGTCGCCGCGGAAGTTTTCAGCCCGGAATAGCTGAACGTGGTATAGCTCAAACCGTAGCCAAACGGGTACTGCGGCGTGTTCGGCACGTCTAAGTACTTGCTTGTGTATTTATTATTGGCGTCGAAAGGGCGGCCAGTGTTTTTCATGTTGTAAAAAATCGGAACCTGCCCCACGTTGCGCGGGAAAGTCATCGGCAATTTTCCCGACGGGTTATAATCGCCAAACAGCACGTCAGCGATGGCATTGCCCGTCTGGGTTCCCAGGAACCAGGTTTCCAGAATCGCCGGCGCATTGTCCGCAATCCAGGGAATGGCTAATGGCCTGCCGTTCATGAGCACCACCACAACCGGTTTTCCTGTAGCAACGAGTTCGCGTACCAGGTCTTCCTGAACGCCGGGCAATCCAATATTGGAACGGCTCGCCGCTTCGCCCGACATGTTGGCTTCTTCACCCACCGCGACAACGATTACTTCGGCTGATTTGGCCACAGCCAATGCTGCTTTGAAGCCGCTTTTATCCGCTTTATTGATGTCGCAGCCTTTTGCATAGGTGATTTTTACCGTGTTGCCGAGCTTGTTCTTAACGCCTTCCAGCAAACTGATGCATTGTTTAGAATCGCCTGCCGCCGACCAGGAACCGATCAGTTCACTTTTGTTATCCGCCAGCGGGCCGATAAGGGCAATGCTTTTTGCAGATTTGGAAATGGGCAGGGTATTTTTATCATTTTTCAACAACACAATGGATTTACGGGAAACGTCTCTGGCAGCTTCCAAATGCGCAGGCGCCATAATCGTGCGCTTTTCGCGCTCCGTATCGCTGAAGCGGTAAGGGTCGTCAAAAAGGCCGAGCATAAACTTGATGCGCAAAATGCGCCGCACGCAATTGTCCACCATAGATTCCGGCACATGGCCTTCTTTCACGGAATTGGCTAAGTGGTTGTAATAAACGGCGCCCTGCATGTCCATGTCCACACCTGCCAGCACAGATAGTTCACCGGCCTCTTTATCATTGGCAACCACTCCGTGCGGTACCATTTCATTGATGGAGGTGTAGTCGGTGACTACAAAGCCGGGGAATCCCCATTCGTTGCGCAGGATGTCGGTGAGCAAAAACTTATTGCCGGTGGCGGGAACGCCGTCCAATTCGTTGAACGAGGTCATGAAAGTCCAGGCGCCTGCATCGGCAGCCGCTTTGAAAGGCGGGAGATACACGTCGCGCAATACCCGTTCAGACATATCTACGGTGTGGTAATCGCGGCCTGATTGCGCAGCGCCATACGCCGCGTAGTGTTTGGCGCAGGCGAGTACGGCATCCGCATTTTCGTAGCCTTTGCCCTGAAAACCATTCACCCGTGCTTTGGCAATGGCGGAACCGAGATAGGTGTCTTCTCCGGCGCCTTCGCACACGCGCCCCCAACGCGGGTCGCGGGCAATATCCACCATCGGCGCGAACGTCCAGTGCAGCCCGGAAACTGCTGCTTCCAATCCGGCGATTCTGGCGCCTTCTTCGATTGCGGCCATGTCCCAACTGGCTGATTCGCCAAGCGGAATGGGGAAGATTGTTTTGTAGCCGTGAATAACATCGTATCCAAAGAGCATTGGAATGCCGAGGCGCGTTTCTTCCACGGCGATGCGTTGCAAATCGCGGGTGAACGCTGCCGTATGCGCATTAAAAATAGCGCCGACCCTGCCTTTTTTGATGTCGTCTTTGTAGCCGGCCCGAAGCGTTGGCCCGGTCACATCCCAGTCGGAGGTAAAAAGGGTCATCTGGCCCACTTTTTCTTCCATGGTCATTAACGCAAGCAGAGAGTCTACTTTGCGTTCGATGCGTTTGTCTGATTTCACTGGGCGTGGCGCATCGGAAAACAAGCCGCTCTGCACGGCAAAAGAATTGAGCAGATAAGCGACTCCGAGGAGTGCGCCCAGCTTTAGGTATTTTTTTATATTCATAAACGGTGAGTGTTGAATAGAAAAAAAGGGATTCCGGGAGCGAAACACTCCCGTTTTCCCGGAATATTGAACTTAAAGTCAACTGTTCTTTTCAAGCCATCCGCCTTTGAAACCTGCTTTTTTCAGGCCCTCGCGGATGTATGGATTTTTTTTCATGATCTCCCAAACCAGGCGGGTGCGGTGATTTTCCATTTGAATCAAAATAGGCCCCTGGTCAATGCCGAGGTAATCCACATCGTACCACCCCAACGAAGGGTTGAATGCATCGCGAAACCCGTATTGATCCACTAAGCCATCGTAGTATTTTTCCCATATATGCTTCAGAGCAGGCATACAAATTTCGGGGGCAAACGGCATGGAGCCACCCGCCGCAGTT
>Ga0209573_1002169_pt1 | contig 26324 bp, 27 predicted proteins | sample TNRBio252014_DNA_FD_185870 | JGI IMG/M metagenome (GOLD analysis project Ga0209573, IMG submission 185870) | Wastewater treatment Type I Accumulibacter community from EBPR Bioreactor in Madison, WI, USA - TNR Reactor_6/25/2014_ DNA (SPAdes)... | ecosystem: Engineered > Bioreactor > EBPR >... | reverse complement strand
GATCTGAGCATGCAGAATGACTTGCTGAAGGAAGCCCTTGGAAAAAAGTAGGTGGGCCACCTCAGAGGCGAGAGATGGCCGAAACGGCAGTTGAGCGACGGGGCGTCAGCATCGCGCTGACCTGCCGGGCCTTCGGGGTCAGCGAGACCTGTTATCGTTACAGCCCGAAGCTGAAGGCCGAGAACGAGGTGATCGCCGACCTGCTGACAGGTCTGACCGATGCGCGAAAGACTTGGGGGTTTGGCCTGTGTTTTCTGCACTTGCGCAACGTGAAGGGTCACCCTTGGAACCACAAGCGGGTCTACCGGATCTACTGCGCGCTGGAGCTGAACCTCCGCATCAAGCCCCGAAAGCGGCTGAAACGGGAGAAGCCTGATGTGCTGGCCGTGCCAGACGCGCCCAATGTGACCTGGTCGATGGACTTCATCGCGGATCGCCTCGGCGACGGCCGTGCCTTTCGGCTGCTGAATGTTCTGGACGATTTCAATCGCGAGGGTCTTGGGATCGAGGTTGACTTCTCGCTACCCGCCGAACGGGTGATCCGCAGCCTCGACAGGATCATCGAATGGCGGGGAAAGCCGGGCACGATCAGGGTCGACAATGGCCCCGAATACATCAGCGAAACGCTGAGAAAATGGGCGGAGAAGTACAAGATCACGATACAACACATCCAACCCGGCCAGCCGCAGCAGAACGCTTACGTCGAGCGCTACAACCGGACGGTTCGTCACGAGTGGCTGGATCAATACATCATCGAAAGCATCGAGGAGGCACAGGATCAGGCCACGCAATGGCTATGGACTTACAACAACGACCGCCCCAACATGGGTATCGGAGGGATAACACCCGCCATGAAACTGAAAATGGCTGCATGAATTCTACGGATGCACCCCTTTAAAACGGGGGAGATTACCCTGGCGGCGGTCAAACGCAAGCTCGAGGGGCTTTATGATGCGATCGCCGATGGGTTGCGGACGGCGGGTCTGAAGGAGCGCCTGGAGGATCTGGAGCGCAAGGCGGCCACACTGGAAGCGGCGCTGTCAGCGGCGCCTGCGGCGCCCGTCCGCCTGCATCCCAACCTGTCCGAGATTTACCGGCGCAAAGTCGGCGATCTTGCAAATACGCTTAGCGACGAGACCCTGCGCGGGCCCGCGTTCGAGACGATCCGGAAGTTGATTTCGAGCGTGAGCGTGCTCACGACACCCGAGGGGATCACCGTGCAACTCGACGGCGCGATCACCGCGATGCTGGACCTGGCCCAGCCGGGTGTCTCCGGTCATTTCGGTGAGGGTTCGGTAAAGGTGGTTGCGGGGGCAGGATTAGGCTTGAACCGAACAAGAACTGTCTTGCCAGCAACGGCTACGGGCTTCAGGTTATGAGGCAAAAAAGGGGAGGACCAAAACTCATGGTTTCTCCGCAACTTATCACTTGCTCGTCATTTCTGCCTGGAACCCGTACCGATATTCGCCGACTTTCATCCTGAATCAGCGTATCATCGAAGCGCACACCTGCACTCAACAGCAACAGTTGGTTGAGGTGGCGTTGAGGCGTTCGAATCCTAGATCGCATCTACTTCAATCATAGAACCATCCGCTCGTGAAACTCAGGCTATTTCCGCATTCAACGGTCAGTCGCGATCTGCGCCAAAGTACCCAACTCGAACAAGTCTAGAATTCGCCGCATCCCCAAGATACCAGCGAATGCAACTAAAGAAAGCTGGCCAAGGCCTTGATTCGTCTTCAGGAAAAAGCGCATCTGCCAACTCTGCGAAAATTTCTTCAATACTAGCCCCAACAGCTAGCTGACTTTGAACCTGCTGACGCAACCCGTTGATTACACCTTGCCTCAATCTGTCCAAGCGACTACCACTACCCTCTGATCCAGATAGGTTCAGGTGCTTTATTGTGTCGCGCGCCAGCTCTTTGAGATGGTCAGGGCATGATGTGGCAACCTGCATCCGACCATTTTCCTGGAACTCAAAAACGTCTCCCAGAAGCGCTTCGTCCATTGGGTTAAAGATCAACCCATCGACTATCGAGTCCGCCTTCCAAGCATCACAAGAGAGATCCGGCGCAGTGAAGCGTTCTTCCTGGCCCTCAATGAACCTAACATTTCCTCCGCCGCAAACGGCAAACAAGTTATTCCAATCATAACGCCAATTTCTGCTCACATCACTCTGTGGATGAAAATGCTCTATTCGGAAGTCAGGATTCCCATTGGCAGGATCAATGATCAAGTCAATCTCACAATAGGCGCAAATTCCTCTTTGATCTCGAAAAAGCGCCCGCCTTAGAACGACATACTCGTCCCTGAAAACACCCTTAAAGTTCTCCCACGAGCCAAGCGCATGTGGTGTATCGAAACCACTAAGCTCTGGAGGCCGAGCGGACTTTTCAACTACTTTCAATTTTCAAACCCGCTTACCGCGCCGGAATTCTCGCACACGTATGTCAATGTCGAGCTTTTCAAGCTCACCCTCGTACCCTTTCCCCCATACATTTAGATCACGACGAAGCTGGACAGCCGAAGGATCATCCCACTTATCCTGCTGAACCAGTTCACGGTATGCATTGAGTTTCTGAGTAATTTCTAGGTGCTCAGGGCGCGGCGCAACTCCGAGAAGTTCCTCCAAAACATAGTCCGCTCTTGCCCCCTCGAGAAACTTGAAACCGCTCTCAATGCTTGCCTCTCCATTTTCGAAGGAGATCCGGCGCAAGCATCTCGCTGGCACAGTGGTAAGCACCTGCGGACTATGAGTGGTCACAATGAACTGCGTATTTGGAAACGTTGACCGCAGATCAGTAAGGATTGTCTGTTGCCAGCCAGGGTGAAGGTGCAAGTCAACTTCATCAATCAGTACAATACTCTCGGAGTGAAGAGGATTATTCCCATTTGAAGATGGGTTCGCCTCAACCATTCGCCGAGACATATCCATCGCCATAGCGAGCATAATCTTGTAGCCATCACTGAGTTGTCCAAGGCGCAGAGTTCTTTTGACGCCGTTCTTCGCCACCTGATCGATGACGAAACGCATTGGGCGCATTTCGACTCGTGGGTTTTGATGTCCCGGCGGCAAAAGATCACATATTGCCTTACGGACAACATCAAGATCACTTAGAGTAAACCCAAAATCTCCTCTTCGTACCTTTTCACGCCGCTCGAGTTCTTCCATTCCGTTGAACCACTCTAGCGCACTCCTGAAGCTCGAAGATGCATCCAGCGCCCCAGAGAGCGCGTCAAAGCGCGAAAACGCCTTCTTGAAGCCACGACGCCGCTTAACTTCAGCCCTGACAGCGCGCTCAGTCCCGTAGTAAATGATCAGTGGAATATCGAATTCTTGGCCCTTGTTGTGCGCATCAAGCATTGAAAGAGTTAGGCTCCGCGCAGAGGCGGACTGATCACCTTTCACAGAATGACTGAGCTCAACATCCACGTCGCTTTCAAGCGCAGACTGGCTAGTTTCGACCATTCGAACTGCCGTATTCTTCCGTTTCTGGCGCCTCCAAATGAACCGTTTTCCTTGGTACTCAGCCACAAATGTTAACGCGCAAAAATTTACCTGCCGCTCACCCTCAATCACTCTAATGTCTTGAAGGGTTAGCTCCTTGGTTTTCACACCTGGAAGTCCACGGTAAATTGCTCCGAACCCAAAAGAAACGCCATCCAAGATGGCTGTCTTCCCTCGACCATTTGGAGCGACAATTACTGTAAGGTCGTCTTCAAAATGGATACGAGCCGCTGGAAAGCAACGAAACTCATTTATTACTAGTGCGTTGAGTTTCATTCATATCACCCCATGCTTTCAGAGCGTCTATAAGTATCCGCCAAGGCGCTGCCACATGCAAAGATATCCCGCGCATTACTGGACTTATGCCGAAAGTTGCCGCTTGTCCACGGTTCAGGTCATAGGCCATTTTTCCTCCCTTCACGCTCTGCCTGCTGAGCCTATCGGCCATCAAACACAACTTCGCGCCGCGTGACGTCTTCTCCGTGCTGACGCATCTTTCCGTCACTGGGCATAATGGCTGATCTTTACGGTGGTGCGTTGTCGAGCCACATCTATGGAATGAACAACGACGTAGCCATTGAAGCCGCTCAAGAACTCACTGGTCGGACCGGAACTGACTCTCCAACCCACTTCCGGTCTCCGCCTCCTTTCCGGTCATTCGGTCATGCTTGCCTTGATCCAGGCGCGAATCCACGCCTCATGTCGGGACGAGCAAGACGGAGCGATGCATGGTCAACAGGCTGAAACTGAATGAGAAAACCGTCCGAGAGGCAGCGAACCTGGGGCGGGACTACCAAATCTTCGACACGGATGTCCGGGGGTTTTCGGTCACCATCTACCCTTCCGGAAACCGGGCCTTCACGCTGGACTATCGGGTTGCAGGGCGCCAACGGCGGATGACCATCGGGCGCTGGCCGGAATGGACCGCGACGGCCGCTCGAGAGCGGGCCAAGCAGCTTCGGCGTGAGATCGATGAGGGCGGCGATCCCCTCAGCCAGCGCCAGGCGGCACGGGAGGCGCCGCGGATCAGCGATCTGATCGAACGGTATCTGGCGGAACACACGCCCAACCTCGCGCCCCGCAGCGCAGCCGACCACCACACCATCATGCACAAGCTGGTCGGCCCGGACTGGAACAAGAAGCTGGTGACGGAGATCACCAAGGCGGACGTCGAGAAGCTCCTGAACAAGATCGCCGCGGGTCGGGCCCGCCCGTCGAAGGCGAAGCCCAACAACCGGGCGCGCAAGCTGCAGGGGCCAAAGCCGACGCCGGTGCGCGCCAACCGGGTGGGCGAGGTGCTGCGCAAGATGTTCTCCCTCTCTATCGAATGGGGGATGCGCACCGACAACCCGGCCAGCGGCTTCCGGCGGCGGATAGAGACAGAGCGCGAGCGGTTCCTGTCGCCCGACGAGATCGCCCGTCTGGCCAAGGTGCTGGATGCGGCCGAGGACCAGCGCGCGGCCGGGATCATCCGGCTTTGCATGCTGACCGGCGCCCGGGTGGGCGAGGTGCGGCAGGCCCGGTTCGAACAGTTCAACCTCGACCTGCTGAGCTGGTCGAAACCGGCCAGCACGACCAAGCAGCGCAAGATCCACCGCATCCCGATTTCCGACGACGTCGCGGCAATTGTCCGCCAGCGCAGTCTGCTGGTGCCGCGGGGCAACCCGTGGCTCTTCCCGGGCGACACGCCCGGCCAGCCAGTGAAGGAAATCCGCCGATTCTGGGTTGGGATCCAGAAGCAGGCCAATCTGCCCGGTGTGCGGATCCACGACCTGCGCCACACCTTCGCATCGCTACTTGTTAGTGGCGGGGCCTCGCTGGAGATGATCGGCAAGCTGCTGGGCCATTCGCAGATGACGACGACCCAGCGGTATGCGCATCTGATGGACTCGCCTCTCCGCCATGGGGTGAATGTCGTCGCGAGCATCTTCCGTCCGCGGCCGCAGCTGGTCCATGACGCCGACCAGGAACAGAAAAGTGCCTGATCGCCGCGCACGGCCGGTCAGTCCCGCTCGCGCAGCACACGCCAGATCGGCGCGATCTTCTTCCGGGTGGTGCTCTCCTCGGGGATGTCGCCGTTCGGCGAGTTCTGCGCGAACCAGTCCTGCACCTCGTTGATCAGTTCGCCCTGCGTCGCGGGCAGGCCCCGTTCGTTGATGCGGCGGAACAGCATCAGGTTCACCCCCTCCCAATCATAGCGCGGCGCGGATCCCGGCGGCGATGCCGGGCGCCGCAGCAGGTCGCGCTCGTCCTCGAACTTGTGGACCTCGTCCGCCAGCAGCAGCAGGTCGGTGATCTTCACCAGCACCCCGTCGGTCGGGTCGGTGATGAACTGCCAGTCGGCGGTTCCCGGAAGCCGGATCCTGTAGATGCGGCATTCCTCGTCGCTCGGCCCATGGCGACGAAACATCCGCATCATGTCGGCCGCGCTCACCTCAACGAGTCCCGCCACGGGCTGCCTGCCGCAGATGACCGAGGCGATGCTGGTGACCAGCGAGAGAAGGCCGGTCGCGGACCACCCGGCGACATCGGCAGCAGTGCAACCCCAGCGAGCAGAAATCTCATTCAGGGAATAGAAGGGGCGAGGCGGCAGGTTCATCGCGGAGGTCTCCTTTCTGCAATCGATAAAACCCAAGGTCAGAAAGGCATGCGGCAGGGATGCTGTTTGCAAACAGAGGCTTGTCGGCACGTGTTTGGATGTCGGCACCATTTCCCCGCCCCTCCCACAGGCGTGCGTTATTGTTCGGGCTGATTGCCCGTCTTTGGCCGTCGGGGATCATGGGAATCGCCTTGATCTGACAGATTCAGGCTACTCGCCTTTCGCGCGAATTTGCACTATCTCACCCTGACAGGTTCGGTCAGGGATCAAGAAGTGTGAACAAGCGTCTGGGCAAGGCCATCGACATCATGCGGCTCGCGGAAGTGGCGGCCGCGCAGGTGGACGGAATCAGCCTGGTGCAGATCACCGAGACTTTCGGCGTAAACCTGCGCACCGCGCAGCGCATGTCCAAGGCGCTGGAGGCGGCCTTCCCGATGGTCGAGATCCGGATCGACAAGGACCGGCGCAAATGGTGGAAGCTGAACGACCAGAAACTGCTCCACGGGCAGGGCATCCGCGACAGCGAATTGTCGGCGCTGGAGATGGGCATTCGCCGCGCCGAGCGGGACGGTGCCGTGACCGAGGTTTCGGCGCTGACCTCGCTGCGGGACCGGCTTCTGGCCACCATGCCGTCCTCACACGCACGCCGCGCCGAGGCGGATGCTGAGGCAGTGCTGGAAGCCCGCGGCCATGCCTGTCGCCCCGGCCCCCGGGCCAAATACGATCCCCTGATCCTTGGCACCATCGAAGCGGCGCTGAAGGGACCCTTCATCATGCAGATCGATTATGCCGGGGCGCAGGACGCGAACCCGCGGACCAGGGCGATCGAACCCTATGGCGTCCTGTTCGGCATACGCGGCTACCTGATCGCCCGCGAGATCGGCAATGGGTCGAGCTTCCGGCATTTCCGCCTCGACCGGATCCCAAAGGCCCGGCTGATGCCATCATCCTTCAGGCGCGATCCGGATTTCGACTTGCGGGCCCACGCCGCCCGTGCCTTTGGCTCGTTCCATTCCGAAGCCGAGCTGGCCCCGGTCGAATGGCGGTTCTCGCCTGCCGCAGCGCCTGTTGCGCGCGACTTCCTGTTTCATCCCGATCAGGAGGTCCAGACCGAGGAAGACGGCAGCCTGACCGTCCGTTTCACGGCCGGAGGGTGGCTCGAGATGGCATGGCACCTCTACCAGTGGGGTGACGCCGTGGAGGTGATCTCGCCCCAAGAACTGCGCGCCATGGTCGAGGCGCACCGTCGCCCCGATTTCCCCGCCCTCCCCTGACCTTGGCATTTCCGGAACGGCCGCGTCCCGGTTCCGGCTGGTCAGCGCAGCCTCCTGTCGATGAATGGGGATCGGTTCGGCGCTCCATGCTGATCCGCAGAATCAGCGCGTCCGTTTTCGCCGGAAATAGAGGATAGGCGATCCGCCAGCCCGCAATTCCGGTTTCCGGTCAAGGCGCAAATCCCCAATGAAACTTGGGCCGGAATGGCCCTTGGCCTGTCCATTCCGGTCTCCGCCTAGGTTCCGGTCCCACCGCTCTGCTTGCCTCGCCCAGTCTCCGGCATTGACCGGGATCTGGATGGGAGTACGAGATGCAGACCACGACCGCTGCCCCCGAGGGCCAGCCCCTGAACCTCCTCGCGGACTGGATCAGCCGCGACCAGCTTGCGGGTGAGCTGGGCGTCACCAGCGACACCCTCGCCCGATGGGAAGCCCGCCATGAAGGCCCGCCCTGCACCCGTATCGGGCGCAAGGTGTTCTATCGGCGCACGTCGGTCGAGGCATGGATCCATGCGCAGGAACAGGTCCGCCCCGCGCCGAAGACCCGGGGGCGGCGCTGATGGCCTCCCCGCATCGCCCCGCCCGGCGCCCTGCGGTCGATCCCGCCTGGCGTGCGCAGCGTCTGGCCGAGGCGCGCACCGTCGTCGCCAATGTCGCGCGCCATTCCGACCACCTCGTCCGCCTCGCCTGCCAGGTCCTGACGACCCACGGTCAGTCGGAACGCGAACGCCGCGATGCCCGGGCGCTGCTTTTCGCCATCGAGGCCAGATGCCCCGCCCGCCATCGCCGCGCGCAGGCCCTCGACCCCGAGGTCCGCCGATGATGCGCCGTGGCACCCCCGAGGCCGATTTGCAGCGCACTGTAGTGCAGGCGTTGCGCATCGCCCTGCCCCGCACCGCCATCATCCATCACTGCGCCAATGAGGTGACCGAGTCCGGGCCCCGCGGAGCGAAGCGCCAGGCGATCCTGGTCGGCATGGGCGTCCATGCCGGTTTCGCCGATCTGATGGTCCTGTCCGAAGGCCGCGTCCTGTTCCTCGAGCTGAAAGCGCCGAAGGGGCGGCTGCGGCCCGAGCAGGAAGCATTCCGCGATGCGGTGAAGGCGCAGGGCTTTGGCTGGGCGCTGGTGCGCAGCCTCGACGACGCGCTGGGCGCGCTGGCCGATCACGGCTTCACCACGCGCATCGCCCCTGCCCCGCGGAGGCCCGCGCCATGAGCCACGACGCCACCAACTGGGCAATCAAGCAGCGCGGGCTGAAGCCCACGACCAAGATCGTGCTCTGGCACCTCTGCGACCGGTTCAACCCCGACTACGGCTGCTTTCCCTCGCAGGACCGGCTGGCGCATGACTGCGAGATCAGCCGTTCCACGCTGAACGATCACCTCGGCCAGCTGGAGGCAGTGGGTCTGCTGCGGCGCGTGCCGCGGCTCGATCCTGTCACCAAGCGCCAGCTGCCGACCCGCTACATCCTGGGGTTCGAACCGGGTTTCACACCTGTGGCTGTGGTGCCGTGTCCTGAAATCGGACACGGGGACGATGGCCGTGCAGAAATCGCCGACACGGCAGAAGGTTCGCCCCTCGATGCCGCGGCCGATGCCCTGCCGTGTCCGGATTTCGGACACGGGATAGATGCGGAAGCCGTGTCCGATTTTCCGGCCGACCCGTGTCCGGAAAATGCTCCGAGCCGTGTCCGGAATCCGGACACTAACCCTGTAAGGGAACCTCTAAGTAAACCAGTAAAGGAGGAGGAGGTCGCGCAGGCGCGCGAGGCGATTTCCGATCAGGTTTTCGAGGATCTGCTCGACGCGCTGGGCCTCGATCCCGCCGCCCTGCCCGGCTGGTGGCAAGGCTGGCCGCCCCGGCTGCACGTCCAGCGCTGGCGCGACGAGCTGGGGCTGACCGAGGCGGAGATCATCGCTGCCGCCGACGCCTCCCGCCAGGAGCATCCCGAACCGCCCGATGGGCCGAAGGCACTGGACCGGGCGATGCAGCGCGCCGCCCAGCGCAAGGTCGAGGACGCGGGGCGGAAACGGCGAAAGCCCAAGACGGCCCCTGCTCCGGCTGCGAAGCCGATCACCGACCTGCCAGCGTTCTACGCCGATCTGGTCAACTCCGACCGCTACCTGCCGGTCAGCGCGATCACCAACACGATGCGCGATGCCATGCTGGCTCGGGGGCTGGTCTCGGCCGAACGCCTCCGTCTGCGGGGAGTGCGGTGAATGGCATGGTGTCACGTCCCCGGCACGGATTGTCCCTCTGCGCAGGCGGCGGAGGCCTTGATCTGGGCCTCATGCTCGCCGAGCCCGGATACCACACCCGGGCCTTCGTCGAATGGGAGGACTGGCCAAGGGCGGTCCTCATCGCGGCGCAAGCAGCCGGATACTTCGCCCCGGCCCCGATCTGGACCGATCTGCGCAGCTTCGATGCCCGGCCGTTCTGCGGGGCCTTCGATGCCGTCCTCGCAGGCTATCCCTGCCAGCCCTTCAGCGCGGCCGGAAAGCGCGGCGGCGCTGACGATCCCCGTCACCTCTGGCCCGACGTCGCCCGGGTCATCGGCGAATGCCGCCCGGAATGGGTCTTCCTCGAAAACGTCGCCGGGCACGTCACCCTCGGCCTCGAGACCGTCCTGCGAGAGCTTTGGGGATTGGGTTTCACGCCTGCGGCGGGCCTGTTCTCGGCGGCAGAGGTCGGCGCGCCGCACGAGCGGCTGCGCATCTTCATCCTGGCCCACACCGATGAGCCTGCATCCCGGCACTGGCCGCTACAACCCGGCCGGGAACAGCGACTTCACCCGCAAAGCAGAGGCCTTGGCGGTGGGCATCGCGAAGGCTCTGCCGAACCACTGGCCGACCCCGGCCGCCCAGAACTGGAAGGGGTCGAGCAAGGCCAGCATCACCCGCACGGACGGCAAGTCCCGGATGGACCTGCTGCACTATCGGGCGGAACAGGGCTTCACCCACCCGGCCCCGGTGACTTGGCCGGATGGGCCGCGGTCCTCGCCGCACGCCCCGATCTCGCGCCCGCTCTGGGCTTCGATGATTGCCTCGCATGGGCGTGTCGTCTCGCGGCGGATCCTGAAGGGCCGGTCGCGGCGGCGGCTGAACCCGCTCTTCGTCGGATGGCTGATGGGCTGGCCCATCGGGCACGCGCTCTGCGCCTGCTCGGCAACGGAGTTCACCCTCTGGCAGCAGCACATGCGTGGCGCTCTCTCGCGTCTGCCCATGGCCTCGGGCCCGTGGATATGGCGGCCGACGGATGCAGCCCAGCGCCCAGCCCAGATGGATTTCCTTGAAGGATTGCAGCCATGAGTTTCCACGGCCGCGTCAGCGGCACCAGGATCAAGCGCGCGCTGGGCGTGCAGGCGGCGCTGGAATGGGCGTTCCGGGTGGAACAGGCGCAGCTGGACCTGCCCCTGCCCCCGGACATCACCGAGGAAGGCTTCGGCTTCGGCCTGGAATATGTCCTGCTCCAGCGCGCCGTGCTGGGCTGCAAAATCGACGGCGGCCAGCACAAGATCGGCAGCTACACGCACGAGGACGCCGAAGTGATCGCCGCCACCGTCGCCGGGATCCCCGACACCCTCGGCGGCAAGCGCATGGCGATCCGCGTCGCCGAACTGGCCCGCGCCGGGCTGACGCCAGACTGGATGCCCGGTGCCGTCCCGCGGTGCGTGCCGACAATCGTCAAGCAGAACCAGCATGGCAGTCACGCAGGCACTGTCGTCGTGGGCACCGAGCGCGTACGGGTGCGTGGCCCGGGCGCCCGCGCCACATGGAAAACCATCGACATCCTGGCCTGTCCGGTCACCTTCTCGCCCCACCCGCAGCAGATCAAGGCCGCCCGGCGCTGCTATGACGACTGGTGGCAGGCGCTGGGCTGGGTGCGCGAGGGGCTGAGGGCGGGTGGGATGCTGCGCGAGGTCGAGGTGACGGTGGCGATGCCGAAGGTGCGGCCGTGGCTGCGTTCGCAGCCCGAACTAGTGTCACCGCCTATGCAAACTTGATGAAGAGCTCCTCCTCCATCCCCAATTCAGACAGAGCCAGCTTCATTCTTTCAAACTTGTTGGTGGAGTCGATATTGCCCTCGACAAAATAGCCCTCCGCCACCCGAACGGCTTGCCGCAACGTATCAGGCTCGGACGTCAGCTGTATCCTTTCACCAAGCTTGGTGCCTTGAAACGCCTCGGGCTGAAGCACCAGAAGCTGTTCCAGCACCTCGACATACAGCTTGGCGACTTGCGTCACGTTCAAGCGGGCACCGAGGAAGACCGCATACTCCAGGCGCTTGAACCGGGGCTCTTCCGCATCGAAAATGTTGATTTCGTCTCCGTTCGTCTCTGCGACGACTTCGATGGCCGGCGCAGGCCAGACCTCCAGAAAGCGCTTTGCAATACGATCCGCCCGCGCTTCGACCTGCTTGACGCCCCATCCGTCGAGGGCCTGAAGGTCGCGGTTGAGCCAAAGGCGACTGAACCGGTATCCCTGCTCGCCACCGTCTTCGTTCATGTCCCGCTTATCGACGAAGAGTTTGTTCCCCAATCGACCGTTGTTCCCAGACAGCGTGAGGTTTCCAATCGTGTTAAGGTACTTCTCGCCGAGCAAGGCGTACTCTTCAGCGGCCAAAGCACTTCTCCATGCAGGCTCTGGGTTCTGCGGGAAGATATGCTCGACGGTGATGCCAGGAACCGTGACGTCCACCAGTTCCCTGTTGTTGTGGTTTTCCAAGCGGTCGAAGAAATATGTCCTCGTCCGGCTTTTCGTGCTGTAGATGTCCTTTTCCCGCAACATTGCGATCACCTCGGCGTCCCGCGGGAAGCGCTGGCTGCCGCCGCGTTGCATCAAGGAACGCTCGATCGATACTAGATATCCTGCGCTCGGCCATCGACGGTCTGATCGGCAACCTCGGCCGACTTGCCTCCTACGCCGCGACCTTCGCCGCCGTCATGGCAGGGCGGTGGGTGGCGGGTCTCGCCGCCGCGGCCCTGTCGGTGCGCGGCCTCGCCACCGCGCTCGTGTTCCTGCGCGGGGCCCTGATCCGCACCGGCATTGGCGCGCTGATCGTCGGCGCAGGCGAGTTGGTCTACCAGTTCTCGCAGCTCGTCGCCCGGATCGGCGGCGTAGGCGAAGCCTTCCGCCTGCTCGGTGATCTGGCTCGAGAGTTCTGGTCGCGGATCGGCCTGTCGCTCGACGCGGCGCTGGCGCGCATGGCGGCCGGATGGGAAGGGCTGAAGGCGGCGGGTCTCTCGGCCCTCGAGGGCACCATCGCAGGCGTCGTCAGCTTTGGCGACCGGACGGCGGCCATCTTCCAAGGGGCCTATGACGCAGCGGTGGCGATCTGGGGCAGTCTGCCCGGCGCCATCGGCGACTTCGCCTTCCAAGCCGCCAATGGCTTGATCTCGGGCGTCGAGGCCATGCTGAACGGCGTGGTCACCCGGATCAACAGATTCATCGAGACCTTGAACGCGGCGCTGGCCCTGCTGCCCGAATGGGCTACGGGCGAAGGCGGCGTGCGGATCGGCATCCTCGATCCGGTTGAACTGGGGCGTATCGGCAATCCCTTTGAAGGGGCTGGGACCGCAGCCGGTGCCGCCGCCGCAGATGCCTTCTCCGCCGCGCTGTCGCGGACCTACCTCGAACCGCCCGACCTCGGGCTCGGCACCATGGCCGACGATGCCCGCGCGCGAGCCAACGGCTATCGCGAAGCGGCAAGGATGCTGGCTGACGCTGCCGGTCGGCCGCTCGCCAGCTGGCAGGCGCTAAAGGATGCTGTGACCGGCACGGGGACCGAGGCAGAGACCGCCCTGGCAGATGCCGCCGCCTCGGCGGATGCCCTGACTTCCGGGCTGAACGACACGGCCACTGCCGCCGATGGTGCAGGCGGCGCGGCACGCGACGCCGGAGCTGCGGCGGCCGAGGGTGCGGACACGGCCCTCACTGGCTGGCAAGCCGTCACGGCGGCGCTCGCCGACTATGCCGCCAAGGCGCGCGACATTGGCGGCGATATCGGCAGCGCGCTGGTCGGGGCCTTCCAGAGCGCCGAGAACGCCATCGGCGACTTTGTGAAGACCGGCAAGCTCGACTTCCGCGATCTGGTCACGTCGATGATCGCCGACCTAGCCAAGCTCGCCGCCCGCCGCTTCATCCTCGGTCCCATCGCCAATGCCCTTTCCGGCGCGCTGGGCGGGGCGGGTGGGATCTTCGCCAACATCCTGCATGCGGGCGGAATGGTGGGCGGCCCTGGCCCCGGCCGGATGGTCCCGGCGCTGGCCTTCGCCAATGCCCCTCGCATGCACAACGGCGGCTGGGCCGGGCTGCGCCCCGACGAAGTGCCCGCGATCCTGCAGCGCGGGGAACGGGTTCTGTCACGGCGCGAAGCCGCAGGTTACGGCCAGCCGGGTGCCTCGACCGTCAATGTCACGATCAACGCCCGGGACGCCGAGAGCTTCCGCCAATCCCGCACGCAGGTCGCCAGCGACATTGCCCGCGCCGTGTCGCTGGGCCGAAGGGGAATGTGATGGCGTTTCACGAGGTCCGGTTTCCGGACAACATCAGCCGAGGCGCGCGCGGCGGCCCGGAGCGGCGCACGCAGATCGTCGAACTGGCGAGCGGCGCCGAGGAACGCAATGCCAGCTGGGCCAACAGCCGCCGCCGCTATGACGTCGCCTACGGCATCCGCCGCGCCGACGATCTGGCGGCGGTCGTGGCCTTCTTCGAGGCCCGCAACGGCCGCCTCCACGGCTTCCGCTTCAAGGACTGGGCCGACTTCAAGTCCTGTCTGCCCTCGCAGGCGCCCGGGGCGACCAACCAGCCGATTGGTACGGGCAACGGGTCAGCCACCCTGTTCCAGCTGACCAAACGCTACACCTCGGGCGCACAGTCCTGGACGCGGGCCATCACCAAGCCTGTCGCCGGGACGGTGACCATCGCCCTGAACGGCACGCCGCTGGCCTCTGGCTGGTCAGTCTCGACCACGACCGGCCTCATCACCTTCACCATGGCCCCCGCCGCTGGCGTCGCGATCACCGCAGGCTTCGAATTCGACGTCCCGGTCCGCTTCGACACCGACGTCCTCGACGTCACCCTCGATCTCGAACGTCTCGGGTCGATCACCTCGATCCCCCTCGTGGAAATCCGCACATGAAGTCCCTGAACCCCGCGCTGCAGGCCCATCTCGACGACGGCACCACCAACCTGTCGTGGTGCTGGCGCATCACTCGCGCCGATGGCGTGACCTTCGGATTCACGGACCATGACCGTACGCTGTCGTTCGATGCCACCGAGTTCGAACCGGAAAGCGGCCTGTCGGCGTCCGAGGTGCGGTCGGGGTCTGACCTCTCGGTCGATGCGCAGGACGCGCAAGGCGTGCTGTCCTCCGACCGGATCACAGAAACAGACATCCTCGACGGCCGGTGGGACAATGCCGCTGTCGAGGTCTGGCGCGTGAACTGGTCGACCCCGGCGCAGCGCGTGCTTCTGCGCCGAGGCGCCATCGGCCAGATCCGGCGCGGACGGTTGGCCTTCGTCGCCGAGGTGCGGAGCCTCGCCCATGTCCTCGGCCAGACCGTGGGGCGGACGTTCCAGGCCAGTTGCGATGCTGCGCTGGGCGATGCGCGCTGCGGCGTGAACCTCGACGCCCCGGCCTTCAAGGGAACCGGCGCGGTCATCGACGTGCTGCGCGACCGGGCTTTCACGGCTTCGAGCCTCGGCAGTTTCGGGGCAGGATGGTTCGCCTTCGGCCTCGTCGAATGGTCGACCGGAGCCAATGCCGGGCGGCGCGTCGAGGTGCTGTCGCATGACTTCGTCGACGGGGTGGCGATCCTAACCCTGCTGGAAGCGCCGGTGCGGCCGATCACGGCGACGGATGCTTTCGTGGTCCGCGCGGGCTGCGACAAGCGGATCGCGACCTGCGGCGCGAAGTTCGCCAATGTCGCGAACTTCCGCGGCTTCCCGCACATCCCGGGCCAGGACGCCGTGCTGCGCTATGCCACCAAGGATGGCGGTCATGAGGGGGCGGTACTGTGAAGACCGCCGATTCCGCCCGCGTCATCGCCGTCGCGCGATCCTGGCTCGGCACGCCCTACCACGATCAAGCCAGCCTCGAAGGTGTCGGCTGCGACTGCCTTGGCCTCGCACGCGGCGTCTGGCGCGAGGTCGTCGGGCCGGAGCCGTTCCCGATCCCGCCCTACAGCCGGGATTGGGGCGAGACCGGGCCGCGCGAGGTGCTCGCCGAAGCGGCGCAGGCGATGATGCCGGAAATCGTAGCAGCCGATGCGCCTCCCGGCGCGCTTGTCCTGTTCCGCATGATGCCGCGCGCCATCGCCAAGCATGTCGGCATCCTCACCGGCCCCGACACCTTCCTCCACGCCTATGAACGCCTCGGCGTGATCGAGGAACCGGTCACGCCCGTCTGGCGACGGCGCATCGCCTTCGCCTTCCTGTTCCCTGCACGCTGAGACCCTCTCATGGCCACGCTCGTCCTCGGCGCTGTCGGTTCTGCCATCGGCGGGGCCTTTGGCGGCGCGATCCTCGGCTTTTCCGGGGCCGCTATTGGCGGCTTCATCGGCTCGACCATCGGGTCGGTCGTCGACAGCTGGATCGTGTCCTCGCTGGCGCCCGCACAGAAGATCGAGGGCCAGCGGCTCGACAGCCTGCGCATCACCTCAGCGACCGAGGGCGCCATCATTCCGCGCCTCTACGGCCGCATGCGCATTGGCGGCAACATCATCTGGGCGACCGATTTCCGCGAGGAGACGAAGACCACCACCCAAGGGGGCGGCAAGGGCGGCGGGGGTGGCCGGGTCCAGACGACCGAGTATCTTTACTACGCCAGCTTCGCCGTGGCGCTCTGCGAGGGCCCGATCACCGGCATCGGCCGCATCTGGGCCGACGGCAAGCCGCTCGACATGACCGGCATCACCTGGCGCTGGTATCGGGGGAACGAGACCCAGACGCCTGACCCGTTCATTGCGGCGAAGACGGGCGCGGCCAATACCCCGGCCTATCGCGGCACCGCCTACGTCGTTTTCGAGGAATTGCCGCTCTCGACCTACGGCAACCGCCTGCCGCAGCTTTCGTTCGAGGTATTTCGGCCACTTGCCGACCCTGACACGGCCGAGGGGCTGGTCAAGGCCGTGACCATGATCCCGGCCTCCGGCGAGTTCACCTATGCGACCGAGGCTGTCCGCAAGACCGTGGGCGCCACGACCACGGTCTTCGGCCAGACCACCGGCGGCACGACCTCCGCCGAGAACCTGAACGCGCTGCCCGATGAAGCCGATATCGTTGTTGCCCTCGACCGTCTGCAGGCCATGGCCCCAGCCGTCGAGAGCGTCAGTCTCGTCGTCGCCTGGTTCGGCAACGATCTGCGCGCGGGCAACTGCACCATCAAGCCCGGCGTCGAGGTGGCGACAAAGGCCACCAGCCCCAAGGTCTGGATGGTCAACGGGGTTTCCCGCGCTGCAGCCCATCTCGTCAGCCGGGATGCCGAGGACCGTCCGGTCTATGGCGGCACGCCCGCCGACTTCGCGGTGGTACAGGCGATCAGCGAGATGAAGGCGCGCGGGCTGCGTGTGACCTTCTATCCCTTCCTGCTCATGGATGTGCCACCCGGCAATACCCTGCCGAACCCCTATTCGAACAACGCCGCCACGCCAGGACAGCCGTCATTTCCCTGGCGCGGGCGGATCACGTGTTCCCCGGCTGCAGGCTTTGCCGGGACCGCGGACAAGACCGCCGCCGCGGCGACGCAGGTCGCCAGCTTCTTCGGCGCGGCGTCCCCGGCGCAGTTCGCGGTGTCGGGCGACACCGTCAGCTGGACCGGCCCATCGGGTGACTGGGGGCTGCGCCGCATGATCCTGCACTACGCCCATCTCTGCGCGGTGGCGGGCGGGGTCGATGCCTTCCTGATCGGGACCGAGATGCGAGGGCTGACCACGATCCGCTCCAGCGCCAGCGCCTATCCTGCAGTGACGGCTTTCAAGGCGCTGGCGGCGGACATGAAGTCGATCCTCGGGCCGGGCACAAAGGTGGGTTACGCCTCGGACTGGTCGGAATATTTCGGCCACCAGCCCGGTGACGGCACGGGAGACGTGTTCTTCCACCTCGACCCGCTCTGGTCGGACGCCAACGTCGATTTCATCGGCATCGACAACTACATGCCGCTCTCCGACTGGCGCGACGGTTTCGACCATGCCGATGCCCTTGAAGGCTGGCCCGCGATCCATGACCGGGCCTACCTGAAGGCCAACATCGCAGGCGGCGAAGGTTTCGACTGGTTCTATGCCAGCGCCGCCGACCGCTCGGCCCAGATCCGCACCCCAATCATGGATGGCGTCGCGGGCAAGCCGTGGGTGTTCCGCTACAAGGATCTGCGCGCCTGGTGGTCGAACCCGCACTTCAACCGCCCGGGCGGGGTGGAGAACGGAACGCCCACCGCATGGGTGCCGCAATCAAAGCCCGTCTGGTTCACCGAACTGGGTTGCCCCGCCATAGATCGGGGCACGAACCAGCCAAACGTGTTCTTCGATCCGAAGTCGTCGGAGAGCTTCACCCCGTACTTCTCGCGCGGCTGGCGCGACGACGCGATCCAGCGCGCCTATCTCGAGGCCAGCTATCTCTGGTGGGGCCAAGGGGCGAACAACCCGACGTCGTCCGTCTACGGCGGCCGGATGGTGCATGCGCCGGAATGCGCCGCATGGACCTGGGACGCGCGGCCCTATCCGTTCTTTCCCGAGCTGACCGGGATCTGGACGGACGGTCCGAACTGGCGGCTCGGTCACTGGCTGACAGGGCGGCTCGGTGCAGTATCGCTGGCCGCGCTGGTGCGCCACCTTTGCCTGCGCGCTGGGCTGGCAGAAAGCCTGATCGACGTCTCTGGTCTCTGGGGTGCGGTCGAGGGCTATGTGATCGGCGCCCTGGAAAGCCCGCGCGCGTCGATTTCCACCTTGGCCCGGCATTTCGGCTTCGATGCCATCGAGACCGAAGGCGTGATCCGCTTCATCATGCGCGGGCGGGCATCGAGCCTGTCCTTGACAGTGGATGATCTGGTGGCCAGTCGTGAGGGCGAAGCCTTCGAACTGACCCGCGGCCAGGAGACCGAACTGCCCCAAGCCCTGAAGTGGCAGGTCGCGCGGGCTGACGAGGACTATGACGCTGCGCTGGTCGAAGCGCGGCGCATCACTGTCGACACGACGCGCATCGCGTCCGAGAGTTTCCCCATGGCGATACCCCCAGAAGAGGCCGAACGCCGCTGCCGCCGCGCGCTGATGGAAGCCTGGATCGGCAGGGAAAGCGCGACCTTCCGCTTGCCGCCCTCGCGCCTGGCCCTCGATCCGGCCGATGTGATCCGCCTCGCGCATGACGGCCGCGAGATCGAGTTCCGCCTCGTTTCTGTCGCCGATGCCGAGGCACGGGGCATCGAGGCTGTGCGTCAGGACCGCGCTGCCTATGATCTGCCGCCCGGTGATCCACGACCGGCCACGCTCGCCAGCCCCGTTGTCTTCGGCACACCCGAGGTGGTGATGCTGGACCTTCCGCAGATTTCGGAGGAACAGTCCGCGCATCGCCCCCTGATTGCCGCCCATGCCAGCCCCTGGCCAGGCGAGATCGCGGTGTTCCGCAGCGCATCGACGGACGGGTTCGCTGTGCTGACGACCTTCGGCAGTCGGGCGCGGATCGGGACACTGGCCTTCGACTTCTTTCCCGGCCCGACGTCCCGCTTCGATCTGGGCAATGGGCTGGTGGTTGATCTGCTGTCAGGGACGCTGGAAAGCGTGACCGATGTCACCCTCTATGGTGGCGCCAATGCGCTGGCTATTGAGGCCGCTGCTGGGCAATGGGAGATCGTCCAGGCTGGCCAAGCCGAACTGGTAGCCCCGGGCCGCTATCGCCTGACCCGCCTCCTGCGCGGCCAACGCGGGACGGAGCACGCGATGGGCACCCCGGCTCCTGCAGGGGCGCGTGTGGTGGTACTGAACGCGACGCTGGCATCGCTCCCCATCGCCGAGGCAGACCTTGGCTTGCCGTGGAACTGGCGGGTCGGCCCGGCTGCGCGCGCGGTCAGCGACGCGAGCTATGCCGCGCTGGGCTTTACCCCGAACGGGCGCGGCCTCGTACCCTTCGCGCCGGTGCATGTCGAACAGCCATGGCGGACGGCGCGCAGCCCGGGCGATCTCACCATTCGCTGGACGCGCCGGTCCCGTGCACTGGTCGCGGATGCCTGGGAACAGGTCGAGGTGCCGCTGGCCGAAGACCTAGAAGCCTACGACGTCCAGATCCTCGACGGGGCCGCCGTCAAGCGCACGCTGACCAGCACCACTACCTCCGCCCTCTACACCGCCGCCCAGCAGACCGCCGATTGGGGCGCGGCCCTTGGCCCCGGCCAGACGCTGGCGATCCGCATCTACCAGCTTTCGAACCGCCTCGGCCGCGGCGCGCCCTCGGCCGTAACGCTGCAATTCTGATCCGAACCTCCGGGAACCCAAATGTCCGACACCACGACCCATCTGGGCCTGCCCTACCTTCTGGCGGCGCAGGCGCAGAAGCATGTTACCCACAACGAGGCGCTGCGCCTGCTCGACGCCATGGTGCAGCTGTCGGTCCTCGACCGCACGCGCACCGCGCCCCCGGCCAGCCCCGCCGATGGTAACCGCCATCTCGTGGCCTCGGGTGCAACAGGTCTCTGGGCCGGGTGGGATCTGAACGTCGCCTTCTGGGTCGATGGAGCATGGATCCGCCTCGTCCCGCGCATCGGCTGGATGGTCTGGGTCGCGGCGGAAGGCCTATTCCTCGTCTGGACCGGTGCAGTCTGGGAAGTGGTGGGCGAGCCGCGCGACGTCTCGGACGCGGTGTTCAGCCTCGTGAATGATGCGGACCCGACGAAGAAGGCGACCTTTTCGCTGGCGGGGATCAGCGCAGGAACGACCCGCAGCTTCACCCTGCCGAACACCTCCTCGGAACTGGCGGTCCTCGCTGGCACGCAAACCTTCACCGGGAACAAGACCTTCTCGGGCACACTCACGGCATCCGGGACCGTGACGGTCTCTGCCGCCAGCGCCAGCATCGGCACGGCGACGACGACCGCCACCTATGGCATGGGCACCGGCGCCACAACGACCGGCGTCACGAAGACGGTGAACATCGGGACCGGCGGCGCATCCGGATCGACTTCCGTCGTCAACATCGGTTCGGCCACGGCTGGCGCGGGCGGGACAACAGTCATTAACACACCCACAGTCACCTTCGCCAATGCCGTGACGCAGGTCGGCATGCCCCAGGCCAACCTGACGGCGCAGCTTCTGGGCCTCGGCGGGGCGACAGCCGACAGCTACAACCGGGTGTCGGTCAACACCCCGGCAGTGCTACTGAACAACGCGGGCGCCGGGATCGAGGCGACGGTCAACAAGGCGGCCGCGGGGAACGATGCGGCCTTTGCCTTCAAGACCGGCTTTTCCGCCCGCGCGCTGATCGGCCTCCTCGGCACCGACGACTTCAGATTCAAGGTCAGCCCGGACGGGTCTGCCTTCTTCGACGCGATCCGCATCGACCGCACCAGCGGCCAAGTCGAGCTGCCGCAGCCGACGGTCCTGCCAGGCCTCAGCGCTGCACCGCCTCCTCCGCCCGCAGGCAAGGCCGCCGTCTATGCCCGCAGCCGCGCGGGTGCGCCTTGGATCGACGTGATGCGCCCTTCCGGCAGGGATTTTCCGCTCCAGCCGCATTTCGGGGTGAACCGCATCGCGACTTGGTCGCCCTCCGTCACGACGACCATCACCACCGAGGGCATGCCGATCACTTCGGTCGGCACCGTTTCGCACCCGACGCTGGCGGCCACCAATCTGGCCGCCTCAATGCGGCGCTGGCGGCTGAACTCGGCGGCCGTTGCGGACTCGGTGGCCGATCAGCGTTCTGCGGGCTGGGCCTGCTGGCGCGGCAATGCGGCGGGCCTCGGCGGCTGGACCTTCGTCACGCGGATTTCGCTGACGACACTGCAGGCGACCGGCATGGGTTTCTTTGGCCTTTACGGATCAACGGCTGCGCTGGCCACAACGCTGTCACTGGCCGCAGCCATCAACTGCATAGGCATCGGCTTCCAGCGCGGGACGCACACCCGCTGGCAGCTGGTGGCCAACGACGGCACCGGGGCGCCAACCCTGACCGACATGGGGACGAGTTTCGCCATCGCCACTGGCGGCGTGCTGACCCTGTTCATCGCCGCCCCGCCGAATGGGTCATCCGTCTGGGTGCGGGTGGTCGACGAGGTCTCCGGCGCGGTCTTTGAGCAGGAGATCACCGCTGACCTGCCCGCCGCGACGCAGTTCCTGTCGCCCCGGCTCTTCATGAACACCGGCGCTACGGCCGCTGCCGTCGCCTTCGACTGCGCCGGGGTCTACCTCGAAACCGATTTCTGACCGACCACAGCCCGCGGCAATGAAAGGACCATCATGAACGACCAGACCACTCTCGCCGGGGAGGTCGCGCGGGCCTTTCGGGACCACGGGATCACCGCCGCGCTGACCGCCCTGATCGGCGGCACCATGGCCCTGATCGCGGCGATCACGCGCAAGGCCTTCACGAACGAGGCCCTGCTGGATCGCCTCGACCGGGAACTCATCACCGAACGTGACCGGACTGACAAGCAGCGCAGCGAAGATCGCAAGGTCGATGGCGACCGCCTCGACCGGATCGAGACGGACATCCGATCCATGCGGGACATGCTGTTCGACGCCTTCCAGCGCGGCCGATCCGACTGACCGCCTGGCGACCAGACCACCATGACCACATCCCCCGCCCCAGAGGCGGGTTTTTCATTTGGAGGATCCACCATGCCCACCCTGACCTACCCCCACTGGCGCGACGTGCCCGCGAACGCCTGGCGCTGGCCGAACTTCTCGGCCGCCGAAATCGCCTGCCGTGGCACCGGCGCGCTGAAGATCAACACCGAGGCCATGGACAAGCTGCAGGCCTTACGCGACCGGCTGGGCAAGCCGTTGATCATCCGTTCCGCCTATCGCAGCCCGGAACACAACCGCGCTGTCGGGGGCGCCCCGGCCTCGAAGCACATGCAGGGGACCGCTTTCGACATCGCCATGGCGAACCACGATCCTGTGGCTTTCGAGGCGGCGGCGCGCGCCGTGGGCTTCCTCGGCTTCGGCTATTACCCCCGCTCCGGCTTCATGCACATCGACCTTGGGCCTGCCCGATCCTGGGGCGATCCCTTCCCGGTGCGGCCCGTGCCCTTCGCCCCGGAACAGCCGCCCGCGCGCGAAGTCCTGTCGGAAAGCCGCACCCTGCGCGGTGGCGGTGCGGCGGGTGCCGCTACCGTTGGCGCGGCCGGGGTGGAGGTGCTTCAGGAGGTCCTTGCGGAAACCCAGTCCACGATCCAGCCGCTGGCGCCCTACCTCGACACCCTGCGCTGGGTGCTGATCGGCATCGCGCTGATCGGAATCGCCGTCACGATCCACGCCCGGCTCGACGACTGGAAACGGGGTCAGCGGTGACCCTTTGGCTCCTCACCCATGGCCCGGCGCGAAAGGCGCTGGGCCTGATCCTCGCCGCAGCAGCGATCCTGCTGTTCCTCATGAACCTACGCCGAGCTGGCGAACGCGCCGGGCGCGCCGCCGAACGGCTTGATGCCAGAGAGAGAAGCGATGCCATCCACCGCCAGATGCTCGACGCCGCCGCCCGCCGCCCTGCTGATCGTGACGCTCTGGCTGAGCGCCTGCGCGATGGGCGGTTCTGACGCACGCGCGCCTTGCCCTCCCGTGGTCGACTACTCGGCCGCCGAGCGGGCGCGGGCGGGCGACGAGGTCGAGGCGTTGCCGGAAGACGCCGTCATCGTCCGGATGCTGAGCGATTACGCTGTCTTGCGTGATCAAGCGCGAGCGTGCCAATGATGACATTGCGTGGGCCTCGGCACCAATTTCTAAGCCGAAGCGCGCTGTTCTCGATCAGCGGTATTGTCTCATGATTGAATGGCCCTTTGAGTTCCAGCGTGTGCAAGACGCCCTCGACAGGCGGACCATGACGGGCCAGGAAGCTGCGCGCGAAATCTTCGTCGCAAGACGGAAGCATGGCCCGCCTTGGCACTGGAAAAACTGGAAGCGCGCCAGGGTTCAATTCCTTGGCTCGGAATGCGCAACATGCGGTGCCGACCATGAGGCTGTACTTGTTCTGCAGCACACGGTGAGAATACCCCGGGTTCAGCCCTATTTGGACAAGGCCAAAGCCGAATATGAGGCGCGGGAACCTGCCCACGACTATCGCCCTGAGTTGCGGGAAGAATGCTACGCGATCCGAGACGCCGTAGTTCCGGAAATGCGGGACTGCTGCCCTCTATGCTTCAGCCTTTCGATTCAGTTTCGCAAAAAGGCGGCGACGTGGATATGCAACAGCCCGGTCGGTCGGGGCTACTGCGGTCACGTTTTCGAAGTTCCGGCGAAGAAGGAGGCCCTCACAGCAGCGCAGAAACGCGGTATCCGCGCGCGAAAGTATATGGCTTGGCGTGAGAAGGCGACAAACTGGGACGGCGATTGGAAGCGCGGAGCGATTCTCGCATGGCTTGCGGATTTCCGGGAGTATCTGTCGTTGAAGCACACAAAGACGCTGTGTAAGCGTTGTGCTTTCCTGGAGGACATGACTGATCTGAAGCCATGCCTCGAATGCGGATTTGCGTTCTCAAGGACAGAGACTGCGTGTCCCGACTGCGGCCGTGAGGTCGCCGAGGCTCAAGCTGACAGCGCGGAGGGAGAGACGGATGACGGCCCGACCCAAAACGATGACGATTGAGATCGATGAGGAGCTGCACGCGTTCCTGGCGTTTATGGTGAGCGACGCAGGGCCCTACCAATCCGTCAGCGCCTATGTTGAAGACCTGATCCGGCGTGACATGGCAAGTCAGGAAGCGGCGGCCTTTACGCAGCTGCAGGTGGAACTTGTCGCTGGGTTCAGCGCCCCAGAATCCACCTACCATCCGTCGTCTGCCGCGGAGGTGATCGCGCGCAACCGCATTTGAGGGATCAGCCGTTTCTCGTGATCCGGGTGCCATCCGTTCCATTGTTCATCGAACGGCAAAATCCGCCTATGGAACAGTCGTGCGGAGAATAGCGGGGCTAATCTCCGCAAAATCTGCGGTGATTGAACATGATGACGCCGTGGGGTGCGGACCTGCGCAGGTTGCTTGAAGCTGAGTAGCATGTTACAAAACCTAGGACAGGATGCACTTGTGTCCGAGGTTTTGTAACCATGCTTGCGACGGATCAGGGCCAGCGCGCCCGCATGATCGACTACATGGAAGTTCATGCGCCAGCCCGTTCAAGGGATCTGGCGTCCATCGGCGTGAGCGGAACCACCATCGCGAGGGCGGTGGCAGATGGCGTGGTGGTACGGATTGGGCGGGGCCTATATCAGCTACCAGACAGCGAGCCAGACCTTCATGCTGGGCTGATCGAGATCGCCAAGCTCGCACCCAAGGCCGTCATCTGCCTGACCTCGGCTCTATCCTTTCATCAGCTGACCGACCAACTTCCACGCCGGGTGTGGATCGCCATCGGCGCCAAGGACTGGGCACCGAAGATCGAATACCCTCGCATCCGCATCGTGCGTTTCCGTGAGCCCTACCTGACCAATGGCACCGAGGTCCATCGGATCGGGGAGGCGGAGGTTCGGGTCTACTCCATAGCCAAGACGATTGCCGACGCATTTCGGAACCCGAAGCTTGTAGACCGATCGGTTGCCATTGAAGCGATGAAGGCCGCGCTAAACGCCAGGAAGGCAACGGCAGGCGAGCTTGCTGCAGCCGCTCGCGAGAACGGCGCGTGGAACCAGATGCGCCCTTATCTGGAGGCACTGACATCCAATGGCTAAGCAGCCGAAAGATATCGCGGCGTCTGTGCGTCAGCGTCTGCTGAACCTTGCCCGTGCTAAAGGTCAGCTGTTCGATGTGGTGTTGGTTGCCTTCGGCCTCGAACGACTGGTGTACCGGCTGTCGGTCTCCGAATATCGCGACCGCTTCGTCTTGAAGGGTGGCATGCTCGTCACCTTGTGGACGGCTGACACTGGCCGCTTTACCCGGGACATCGACTTCCTGGCGTTCGGCTCGGACGAGGAGGCGGAACTGAAGACTGCCTTTTCTCAGATACTCGCCATAGATGGCGATGACGGGCTGGTCTATGACATTGAAAGCCTTACGGCCGTCGCCATTCGAGAAGACCAGATCTATGGCGGGATGCGGCTCCGGACCGAAGCCCGCTTGGGCAACACGCGCATACCGATCACCGTGGACCTCGGCTTCGGCGATGCCTTGGCCGATCCGCAATTCGAGATCGAGTACGGCTCCCTGCTCGACTTTCCAGCCGCATCGATCCGCGCCTATTCACCGGCAACGGTCATCGCCGAGAAGTTCCAGGCCGTGGTCGCGCTGGGCTTGGCGAACAGCCGGATGAAGGATCTTTACGATCTGTGGACGCTGCCGAAGTCCGTCAACATCGACATGGGTGACCTCACGGCCGCGATCCGAGGAACCTTCGCTCGACGCGATACGATTGTTCCAGCCGCCTGCCCTGTCGGCCTGTCGGAGGAGTTCTCGACCGATCCGGCGAAGATGACGCAGTGGCGGGCCTACTCTGGGGGCACGGCTCTCGACGGGCGGCCGCTCGCAGAGGTCACTGCGGAGATCTGGGCTTGGCTTGAACCTGCATGCAGGGCGGCGGCATGATTGCCGCGTTCTGCGCGATCATGTTGCCCGTCGATGGGGGGCTCGAAAAACGTTGACCAGGTGTTGACAAGAATCTGGCATGACAAAAGCCGAGCGTTATGCTCGGCTTTGAAGTCTTTGATAAGAAGTAAGATTTTGGTTGCGGGGGCAGGATTTGAACCTGCGGCCTTCAGGTTATGAGCCTGACGAGCTACCGGGCTGCTCCACCCCGCGCCATTTTTGTCGGTTCGGGTAT
>Ga0209573_1002168_pt1 | contig 26331 bp, 25 predicted proteins | sample TNRBio252014_DNA_FD_185870 | JGI IMG/M metagenome (GOLD analysis project Ga0209573, IMG submission 185870) | Wastewater treatment Type I Accumulibacter community from EBPR Bioreactor in Madison, WI, USA - TNR Reactor_6/25/2014_ DNA (SPAdes)... | ecosystem: Engineered > Bioreactor > EBPR >... | reverse complement strand
CCGGCGCTTCGGGGGCCCTGATGCTGGCCTGCACGGCCTTGGTCGACCCCGGAGCGGGCGTGCTGCTCTCCGACCCCGGCTACCCCTGCAATCGACACTTCGTGACTGCGGCCAGCGGCATTCCGGTGGCGGTGCCGGTGGGGCCGGGCACCCGGTTCCAGCTCGACGCCGACAGCGTCGAACGACAGTGGCGGGATCCCGTCCGCGGCGTGCTGGTGGCCACGCCCAGCAACCCGACAGGCACCTCGATCCCCTACCCGGAACTGGCCGCAGTGCTCGACATCGCCCGCCGGCGCCGCGGCTTCGCCATCGTCGACGAGATCTACCTCGGTCTGAGTGACGCCGAACGGCCGCGCAGCGTGCTCTCGCTGGGCTCTGACATGGTGGTGGCCAGCAGCTTCTCGAAGTACTTCCACATGACCGGCTGGCGGCTGGGGTGGCTGGTCGTGCCCGACGCCTGGAGCCCCACGTTCGAGAAGCTGTCGCAGAACCTCTACATCTGCCCTTCGGCGCTGGCGCAGTGGGCGGCCCTGGCCTGTTTCAGCGACGAGGCGCAAGCGGTCTACCGGCAGCGCCGCCAGGAGTTCGCGAGACGCCGCGACTTCATCGTGCCGGCACTGCAGGCGCTGGGCTTCGGTGTCCCGGTGCGCCCGGACGGGGCCTTCTACGTCTGGCTGGACATCTCCGGCCTGTCGCCGGACAGCACGGGGTTCGCGGGCGAGATCCTCGATGCGACCGGGGTGTCGCTGGTGCCTGGCATCGACTTCGGCCACCACGCCCCTGAGCGCTACCTGCGCCTGTCCTACGCGACCGACATGGCCAGCCTCCAGGAGGCGGTGCGCCGGCTCGCCGCCTGGCTGCCGCAGCGCCAGCGGCGTTGACGACCCTGCCGTGGGCGCCGGACCGACCGGTCCCGTGGATCAACGCGCGCGCGTGCGTTCGCCGCCAGGTGCTCTGGCAGAGGCTTCCAGCGGCCTCAACTCGGCGGCCAGCTTGTCCAGCACGCCGTTGACGTATCGGTGTCCGTCGGTGCCGCCAAAGGCCTTGGCGAGCTCCACAGCTTCATTGATCACCACCCGGTAGGGCACGTCGATGCAATGCCGCAGTTCGTAGACGCCCAGCATCAGCACGGCGTGCTCGACCGGCGACAGCTGCGCGGTCGGCCGGTCGACATGCCGAGCCAGCTGCGCGTCGATCTCGGCGGCACCGTCGATGCAGCCATGCAGAAGGGCGTCGAAGTGCGCGCTGTCGCAGCGGGTGAAGTCGTCGGATTCCCGCATGTGGGCGTCGACCACGCCGGCATCGGTACGCGCCACCTGCCACTCGTACAAGCCCTGCACGGCGAGTTCGCGCGCGCGCCGCCGTGGCGAGCGGCCACCGCTGGCGCGTCGCTTCTCGACGGCGGTACCGTCCTGGCTCATCCCAGTTCCTCGAGCAGGTTGGCCATTTCGACCGCCACGCGGGCCGCGTCCCGGCCCTTCTCGTCAGCGCGCGCCCAGGCCTGGACCTCGCTTTCGACGGTCAGGATGGCATTGGCGATGGGCAGCTGATGGTCCAGCGCGACGCGGCTCACGCCGGCGGCGCTTTCGTTTGCCACCAGCTCGAAGTGGTAGGTCTCGCCGCGGATCACGCAGCCGAGCGCGATCAAGGCGTCGAAGTCGCCGCTGTCGGCCATGGCCTTGAGGGCAACCGGCACCTCCAGGGCGCCCGGCACCACGACATGCGTGATGTCGTCGGGCTCCACCTCCAGGCGGTCGAGCTCCTGCAGGCAGCACTCGGCCAGGCGGCTGGTGATGGCGTCATTGAAGCGCGCCCGCACGATGCCTATGCGCAGGCCTTCGCCGGCGAGTTCGCCCGTGGTTCCCTTGTCGGCGTCCTTCATGGCTTGTCCCTGGAGATCCTGGAGGTGGCCAAGCGCCGCTCAGGCGGCGACGAAGCCCGTCACTTCGAGCCCGTAGCCGACCATGCTGGGCATGCGGCGCGGGCTGCCCAGCAGCCGCATGCGCCGCACCCCCAGGTCGCGCAGGATCTGCGCACCGACGCCATAGGTGCGCAGGTCGATCTGCGGGCGTGCGGCGCTGTCCTGGGCTGGCTCGACGAGGCGCTGCAGCTGATCGGTCAGCCCCTGCCCGCAATTGAGCAGCAGCGCCGCGGCCCGTGGCGAATCGGCCAGGGCCCGCAGTGCGCGCTGCAGCGGCCAGGAGTGGCCGCCGGTACCGGCGTCGAGCAGGTCCAGCGACGAAAAGGGCTCGTGTACGCGAACCAGTACCTCGTCTTCCGCTCCCCAGGCGCCGCGCGTGAGCGCAAGGTGGCTGCCACCCCCGCGGTCGCGGTAGACCGTGCAAAGGAAGTCGCCCTGGGCGGTGGCCAGCGTCCGGCTGCCCAGGCGATGGACCAGCGACTCATGCCGGCTGCGGTGACCGATCAGGTCGGCGATGGTGCCGATCTTGAGGCCATGCTCGTCAGCAAAGCGTTCGAGGTCCGGCAGCCTGGCCATGGTGCCGTCGTCGTTCATGATCTCGCAGATCACCGCAGCCGGCGTCAGGCCCGCCATGGAAGCAAGGTCGCAACCGGCTTCGGTATGCCCGGCCCGCATCAGTACGCCGCCATCCTGGGCCTGCAGCGGGAACACATGGCCGGGCTGCACCAGGTCAGCCGGCCGGGTCCTGTCATCGACCGCGACCTTGATCGTGCGCGCACGATCGGCCGCCGAGATGCCCGTGGTGACGCCGGTGGCCGCCTCTATCGACACCGTGAACGCCGTGCCATGGCGCGTGCCGTTGCGGCTGGCCATGGGCGGCAACTGCAGCTCTTCGCAACGCTCCCGGGTCAGTGTCAGGCAGATCAGGCCGCGGGCAAAGCGGGCCATGAAGTTCACCGCCTCGGGCGTCACATGCTCCGCCGCCAGCACCAGGTCACCTTCATTCTCTCGGTCTTCTTCGTCGACCAGAATGACCATGCGCCCAGCCGCCAGCTCGGCGACCAGTTCGGGGATCGGGGAGATGGGCATCGCCGGATTGTAAGGAGCGCTTGCGGGCGGGCCGGATGGCCGCGCAGCGAATCGTCGAGCCAAAAAAAGACAAGGCGGCTGGCAAGAAGCCAGCCGCCTTGGGAGAACCGAGCCGGAAGCGAACCGCCTGTCAGGCCTTGGCGCGACGGCGGCGCGAGGCGGCGCCTGCGCCGAGCAGGCTCAGGCCGACCAGGGCCAGCGTGGCGGGCTCAGGGGTGTCGTTGGGCGGGCCGGATTCGATCTCGCCGACCAGGATGGAGTCCAGGCCGATGAAGTCATAGGCCTGCGTGTCCGTGCTGGTCTGGTTGATGGTGAAAGTCACTTTCGTGAATGCCGTTGTCGACCGCACACCGAAGAACAGCAGGCTGCCGTTGGTCCCCAGGTCTCCACCCGCGGCAATCGAACCCGAGCCTACCGAAGAGTCCCCGGCATCGAACAGCTCGAACGAGACGGCACCCTCGAAGTCGAAGAAGTCGGTGCCGAAGAACCCGAAGGCGTTGATCACGCTGTCGAAGCTCAGCGTGAACGTGGTCGTGTCCTGCAGCGGGCCGGTCCGGGTCTGTCTTGACGTCGACTCGATCCAGTTGCCGATGTCGTCATGGACAAGCCCGGTGGTGGTATTGAAGCGCCCAGGGAAGAACTGGGTGTCGCTGGGGCAGCCCTCGCCCTCGTAGGTGGAGCCACAGAAACGCGCCGCGCCGCTCAGGCTGAAAGACCGGGTGTGGCCGGTCGTGGAATCCCCGGGGGCCAACCCTTCGAGCTCGAAGGTGCTCTGGCGCACCAGGCCGGACTGGAAGTTCGTGATGGTGGTCTGGACTGCGGCATCGATGCTGGGGATCGGAGTGAAGTCCGTGGCCGTTCCCGAGTTCGCCGTGTAGAACGTCGTCAGCGATGCCAGCGCCGAACTGCCGGCGACGCCCATGGCGGCCGCCGCTACGAGGGCTCGTACGAATTTGGTGTTCATCGAAGTGCTCCAGGGTCCATCAACACCACCGAGGTGCCGTTGCCCTTGTTCAAGCAAGGTCAGGGCCAATTACGAAAAAGTCAAATAAATCAAGTACTTGATGAACACAAAATTGACTGGAAGCAGAGGTGTGTAAAACCTGTCGACACTCGGGGCGGTGGCCTGGACGAAGCGCCGACGAAATCTGTCACGTTGACCCGGATGTCGAGCATGAAACGACACAGGCCGCCCAAGGCAGGCGGCCTGTTGCAGTCAAGTCCTCCCGGGCGGGGCGGTCAGGTACTCGGCTGGTGATGGTGGGTATTGGTATTCACCGTGGGAGTCGCCGTGTTGTCGTTCGGGCAATCGAAGGAACTCGTGCCGTCCCCTGTACGGATGATCAGGAAGTTCTGGTTCGTCAGCCCGGTCTGCACAAGGGTGTACTGGAGCGGATGCTCTTCGTTGGTTGCCGTGGTGTGGATGTCCGCTGGTGTGTATCGGCAGACCCGGAACGAGCTGTTGTCGACACTGGCGATGCTGCTGGCCAAGGTCAGTCCCGTGACCTCGCTCCAACCGGACCAGCTGACCGGTGTGCCACCCACCGGGACAGCGCAGAAGTACTCGACGTAGGTCGAGTCGGTCGCCAGCCGCTCGAAGCATTCGACCCTGTCGGCACCCGCTGCCTGTGTTGGCGCGGTGACGTTCTTGTTGACCCACAAGTCCAGCAACGAGCCTGTGCCGGTCGGATTCTCCGCATCCGCCTCGGTCGGCTGGGAGGCTCCCATGGAAAAACGGACGAATCCGCTCAGCAACCTCTGATCAACCGCCGTGCAGGTCGGGTTGCAGTACTTGGTGATGTAGCCTGTCGTGTTGTCGAAGACCCAGGACACACCGGCGCCCGCGCCGGGGGGGGCGAAGCTGCTCTCGCCCGTCCCCAGGTCGGTGGCGTCCTTCGGGATCACCGGATTGCGAAGCGCAGGCTTGGCGGCGACGCCCGAACCTGCAGGAACGGTGAGCACGGCGGTCAGCTCGGGCCCTGCACGGACGATGGTCGTCGTCACGCTGGCGCTCTGTGGCTGGCTGGCGCGATCGGCCCAGACCGCACTCACCCTCACGGTCTTCAGTGGCAGCCCGTTCGCATCCAGCGCCACGGTCTCCGCGATGGTGAACGTGGTGTTGGTCGCCACCTGATCGACGTCTGCCTGCGTCGCGATGTCGTCGAAGGCGACCTGACCGACCGTCGTCGGTACCGTCGAGAAGCGACGGCGCTGCTCGACGACCTCCTGGATGCGTCGAACCGCCTCGCTGCGCTGCTTGGAGATGTCGGCATTGGCACGCAGCGTGGACTGCAGGCCGACGACCCCGAGCAGTCCGAAGGCCATCACCGCCAACGCTGCCATCGCCTCGACCAGCGACACACCGGACTGGCGCAGACCTTGCATCGTGGGCGCCGGGCGCATCAGAAGTCCCTCCAGCTGCCTGCGATGCGGACGAACGAACCCGAAGCCAGACGCAGGGCACGCAGCACATCCTCGTCGAAGTTGACTTCGCCTCCCGTTCCCCCGACGACCGACGCGCTGTACAGCGCCCCGTGGATCGCCCCGGCCGACAGGGTTGCTCCAGGCACGGCCGAGGGATGCAGGCCCACGTAGACCACCCCGTAGACGTTCGCCGACGCGTTGTTGAGCTGGAACGGCCCTTCGACGACCAGCATCACGGGGTTGGTCGCCGAACCGATGTCTCCCGCCGAGTCGATGCTCGCTCCACCGGCGCCCTCCAGCCACAGGATGCGGCCGGGATTGAGTTGAGCGGCCGTGGCCAGCGTGGTCGAGGTGCAGGAGATGCTGCAGTCGATCCGCAGTGCAGCTGGCTGGTCGCGATAGGCGGTCGGCCACAGGCCGGTGGCGCCGGTGAACAGGCAGTACATGCAACCTGGCCCGTCAACGGGCAGGCCCGCACCCAAGGCCGGATCCAGCTCGTAGACCTTCGCACTGTTGGGGGTGCCAGGGGCGCTGGACACATTGAGGCTCATCGAGGTCGTGTCTATGGTGTCGCCCGAGCGAATGGCCAGGGCACCGGCCTGTCCCGTCCGCGAGTCGTTGACGGTCAAGGTCCCCGCGACCGTACCCTTGGAAGTAATGGCCACGGCAGGCGTGGTCTTTGCGGCCGAGTACAGACCCAGCATGGCGCAAAGCGTCGTACCGCAGAACTGATAGCTGCCCGAGCGGCTGGCAAAGGCGCATTCGGTGGACCACTCCGAACACCCGTTGACCTCGATGCGGATGATGCCCGGGTCCGAAGGGGCCGTCGCCGCGTTCGCTGCGACCCTGCGGAAGCGGACCGAGAACGCCGGATGCGGGCCTGCCGTCGTCGGCAGCACCGGGGTCGGCTCCGCGTCGGTCGGGCAATCACAGTTCCAGGTCGTGCCGTCGTTGACGCAGGCCGCCCACAGCGACGTCGTGCCGTCGCTCCGCAGCGTCGGCGTGACGTGGCCGCTGGTGGCGCCGCTGCCGGTGTCGATCGAGAGGTAGCGCTGCCGGAACGTCGCCATCGACGTGTCGGTGGTGGGGAGGCAGCTGTCGTCGACCCGCCCCGCGTTGAGCATCGCGATGGCCCACTCGACCCCCGCTTCCGCGGCTTCGTAGCCCTGCGTGTAGCGGTACTGGTTGGCCGAAGTCCGCTGCTCGAACACCAGGTTCCGACCGGCGTACGCGGCCGCCAGCGATACCACGAAGAACAGCAGCATCACGACGACCAGGGTCGCGGCGCCGGACTGGCCCGCCCTTGGCCCCCACCGCCGGGTGGCCAGGGGGGCCATCAGGCAAGGCACGGGCCGGCCATGCGACGAAGGGGTCAAGGGTCGTCCCATGGCATCAGGACGGGCAGGCCTGGGTGGCCGGCGTCGCGCGGTAGGTGATCATGTCGTTCTTCAGTCGGGACAGGGTCGTCACGGTGCGAACGATCGCAGGGTCGGCGACCGCCTTTGCCGTGATGGTGACGCTGATGGCGCGCACGGTGACCGTCGGCCAGCAGTCCTGGGTCCCTCCCGGGCACAGCGTGGGGCAGGGCACCACGACGGCGGGCTCGTCCACCGCCGTGACTGCGAACCCTGTCACCGTCATGATGGTGTTGTCGGTCAACGGCTGCCAACCCGGCCCGACGAGCTGGGTCTTGATGATGCCGTCCTCGACCTTGTAGCCGTAAGGCCCGGCCGCGCCCGAAGTGCGCTGGGCAAAGAACTCGACACGGTCCGACGCCACCGTCACGGGCGTCAGGGTGTTGACCGCGGCTGCATGGTTGGGGGTCCAGATCGTGGTCCTCGAGACGTTCGCGTTCGTCCCTGTTGCACCGGCTCGGCGAACGTCTCTGGTGATGATGTCCGCCACTGCCCTCAGGTCCTGCTGCAACTGGGTCTCGACGATCAGTCGCCGGTTGCCGCTGAGCTGCGTGCTGGCCACCATGCTGGCCGCCGCGACGACAAACATGCCGACGGCTATGCCGACCATCAGTTCGACGAGCGAGAGCCCCCGCTCGCCACCGCCATAGCGCCGGGACCCAGGCTGTGTGCGGTTCATGGGCATGCGGTCACCTGCATGGTGGCGGCACTCGGTGTGCAGACGTTGGGCCGCCCGGACTGCACGATCGTGGTCCTCAGGTGCCGCTTGTTCTCGTCCACATATGCGTTGATGGCAACCTGCTCAAGAGGCACACTGCCGGCGTCCGATGGCGTCGTCACCAGGCCGCCCGTGACATGGTCGAATCCGAATGCGTGAAGGGTCGGTACGAGGCTGACTCGCGACCCGACCGGGACCGACACGGTCTTCAGCTCTCTGGCCTGCGACCATGTGCAGGCGGTCCCGGCGCCGTTCAGGCAGTCGCAGCGGTTCGTGTTGCTGACGATGCCGTCACCGGTGGCATAGAAGATCGTGTAGCAGGCCTGGTCGCTGTCGGCGCGGAAGAAAACCCTCGCGATCCTTCCCAGGCGCATGGCCTCCGCCCGCGCGAACTGCATGTCCGTCACCAGCTGCGCATTGATGCCCCGCAGCCGCTCCTTGAGGATCATGTCCATCACGGAAGGGCCGACCAGGATGCCGAGGATGGCGATGATGGACACCACCACCATCAGCTCGATCAGCGTGAACCCGCTTTCGCGGGCGCCGGGGCGCAGGCGCATCAGCGGCTCCAGCACTTGTTCGAGGCCGCGTAGGCCAGCGTGCCCGTGGACGAAGTGCCGGCGTACAGCAGATTGCCGCCGCTCATGCGCAGGCCCATCTTGGCGCAGTCCTTGTCGGCTTCCTGGGACTTGCCGGTCACGGCGGTGGCGGTGACGTCGTAACCGGTCGCGGAGTCGTTGGCGATCGCGATCGCGTAGTAGCCGGTGGGTGTGGTGGCACTCAGCCCCAGGCCCGGCGGGCTGTCGGTGGCCAGCGGCGTGAGCCTGGTGCTGTCGGCGTACTGCGCGTTGTTGGCCCGCCAGCGCTCCTGCGCCTGCTGAACGGCGTTGAGCGCCGTGAAGGCTTCGGCGCGCCGGCTCTTGCGGATCGAATCCATGAAGATGGGCAGCGCCACGCTCATCAGCACGCCGAGCACGACGATGGTGACCAGCAGCTCGATCAGCGTGAAGCCACGGGGGCGCGGAAGGCGTTGGGCTTGCATGGCGGAAATTATGGGAGCCGCCCCGGCCCCGGGGTAACCCTAGGGCCTGCCGCCTGTCGCCGGTGCCTGACCGCTTGTCGGTGGTCCCTTCGAATGGGGGGGCTCAGCAGGGCTTGTGACCGGGCAGCGAGCCCTCGGGCGAGCAGCTGCGCACACGGCCCATGATGCTCACCACCAGCCTCAGCGAGCGGCCGTGGTTGTCCTGCAGATCGATGGAAGCCGTCGGCGTCACGGTACCCAGCGCGGGGTCGAACAACAGGCTGCGGCTGTTGGACGACAGTTGGCGCAGCGGACTGTGCGCACCGTGCATGTGGCGCAGGGCCTCGGCTGCGCTGCTGCAGCGCGCGCCGTCGGGGTGGTCGCAGCGGCAGTCGCGCGAGCCGCCCGTGTGGATCACGTAGCACCAGCCGCCCTGGGGCAAGGCCTCGAAGCTCAGGCGGGTGCCCTGGCGGCGTTCAAGGGCGATGCTGCGCGCGTAGTGCAGTTCGGTCTGCAATCGCGCGGCCATGCCCTCGAGCTGCTGGGCCTGGCGGAGCCGGTCGAGGCCCGGCAGAGCGCTGCCGACAGCCAGGGCGGCGATGGCCAGCGTGATGGTCTGCTCGACCAGGCTCAGGCCGCGTTGCGCGACGGGACCTCGACGGTGGGACATAGGGCGCTCCAGCAGTGACCGACCCTGGCCACTGTAGGAACTCCCGCGCCGCTGCGCGTCCCCGCGGCGGGGGTTGCAGGCGGCCCGCGACGAGGGAGCCCGAGCGGGGGACGACCTTCCCTCGATCGGGGGTGCTGTCGCGCCCTGCGTCCACGGGCGCACGCCAGCCCCGCGAGGCGCAGGCTCGCCCGGGCGAGGCTCAGATGTCCCGGATCAGCTGCCTGAACTCGTCGACATCCTCGAAGCTGCGATAGACGGAGGCGAAGCGCACGTAGGCCACCTTGTCGATGCGCTTGAGCTCGCGCATCACCAGCTCGCCGATGCGACTGCTGGCGACTTCGCGTGCGCCGCTGGCCAGCAGCTTGTCGCGGATGCGCTCGATCGCCGCATCGAGCTGCTCGACGCTGACCGGCCGTTTCCGCAGCGCCAGCTGCATGGACCCCTGGAGCTTGGTGGCGTCGAACTCGACCCGCGAGCCGTCCTTCTTGACCACCGCCGGCATCGCGATCTCGATGCGCTCGTAGGTCGTGAAGCGCTTCTCGCAGCGCAGGCAGCGCCGCCGGCGCCGGATGACGTCGCCCTCGTCGGATTCGCGGGTTTCGACGACCTGGGTCTCGGCGTGGCCGCAGTAGGGGCAGTGCATGCGGGCGACTCCGGCGCTGGCGTCTCTTACGTGTCGGACCGCGGTTCAGCGATAGACCGGAAAGTCCCGCGTCAAGGCGGCCACCCGTTCACGCACCGCGGCAATGCGGGCTTCGTCCTGCGGCGCGTCCAGCACGTCGGCGATCAGATGGGCGGTCAGTCTGGCCTGTTCCTCGCCGAAGCCGCGCGTCGTCATGGCCGGGCTGCCCAGCCGGATGCCGCTGGTGACCATGGGCTTCTGCGGGTCGTTCGGGATGCCGTTCTTGTTGCAGGTGATGTGGGCACGGCCCAGTAAAGCCTCGGCCTCCTTGCCCGTCAGACCCTTCGGTCGCAGGTCGACCAGCATGAGGTGGCTCTCCGTGCGCCCGCTCACGATGCGCAGCCCACGCTCGGCCAGGGTCGCGGCGAGCATGCGGGCGTTGTCGAGCACCTGCTGCTGGTAGACCTTGAAGGCGGGCGCCAGCGCCTCCTGGAAAGCCACGGCCTTGGCGGCGATAACGTGCATCAGCGGGCCGCCCTGGATGCCGGGGAAGATGGCGCTGTTGACGGCCTTGGCGACGCCTTCCTTCATCAGCACGATGCCGCCGCGCGGGCCGCGCAGGCTCTTGTGAGTGGTGCTGGTGACGACGTCGGCATGCGGCACCGGATTCGGGTAGACGCCGGCCGCGATGAGGCCGGCGTAGTGCGCCATGTCGACCATGAAATAGGCGCCGACGGCCCTGGCAACGCGGGCAAAGCGCTCGAAGTCGATGCGCAGGCTGTAGGCCGAGGCGCCGGCAATGATCAGCCGGGGCTTGTGCTCGTGCGCCAGCCGCTCCATGGCGTCGTAGTCGATGGCCTCGTCGGCGTCGAGCCCGTAGCTGACGACCTTGAACCACTTGCCGCTCATGTTCAGCGCCATGCCATGCGTCAGGTGGCCACCCTCGGCCAGGCTCATGCCCATGATCGTGTCGCCCGGCTGCAGCAGCCCGAAGAACACCGCCTGGTTGGCCTGCGAGCCCGAGTTGGCCTGCACGTTGGCATGTTCGGCGCCGAACAGCCGGCGCACACGGTCCATGGCCAGTTGTTCGACCACGTCGACGTGCTCGCAACCCCCGTAGTAGCGCTTGCCCGGGTAGCCCTCGGCGTACTTGTTGGTCAGCTGCGAGCCCTGCGCGGCCATGACCGCGGGGCTGGTGTAGTTCTCCGAGGCGATCAGCTCGATGTGCGCCTCCTGGCGGCGATTCTCGGCTTCGATGGCAGCCCAGACCTCAGGGTCGACGGCGGGCAGGGTGTGGGTATGGCGGTCGAACATGCGGGTCGTCCTGTGCACGGTGGGGTAGGCCGCGAGACCGACGCGCTGCGTGCGCACGGCCAACGGGCTGCCCAGGCGAACGGCGGGACGTGCCGGGTCGGCACGACAGGCTGCGCTTCCCGGTGGTGGTCCACCTCGGGCGCCCTCGGCGGGGCCCTATCGCCAGTCGCGCAGGCGCGGCGAGTGTACCCGCTGGGGGGAGGTGCCGGTGCCCGGCGCCGCCGGCAGCGTGGCGCCGGAACCCGCCGTCAACCCTTGGCCGCCACGCGCAGCGGACGGGCCTCGCCGGCGCTGGCCGTCTCGGTCGGCGCTGCGGCATTCGGCAGCGTGTTCGGCGCATTGACCGGCACGGTCCGCCCCTCGACCAGGTTCTTCAGGTGCGCGTGCTCTGCCAGCACCCGTACCACATAGCCGCCATCGGAGTCTGCGCCGGCGGCGCCGACGTAGTGCTTGAGTCCCTCTTGCAGGCTGCCGGCCCGCTGGATGCACTCCTTGAGCACCTGCACGCCGACGCGCAGGTTGCTCACCGGGTCGAACGCGGCATGGGCGCCGCCGAAGGCGTCGTACTTGCTGTCGTGCACGCGCGTCATCACCTGCATCAGCCCCTGGGCGCCGACCGGGCTCTGCGCGAACGGGTTGAAGCTGGACTCCACCGCCATCACGGCCAGGATCAGCGTCGGCTCGATGGCCGCGCGCTGGCCGATGTGCCAGGCTTCCTGGACCAGGCGGCTGATCGGTTCCGGGGCCACCCGGTAGCGCCGGGCAAGCCACTGCGCCACCGCAGCCTGGGGCCGGGACAGCTGCGCCGGGTCCGCGGCGGTCGCCCGGGTGATGGCGGTCGGCTCGGCGACCGCCGGAAGGATGTCGCCGGCCTGCAGTGAACGCTCCTCGTGCCGGGTCTGCAGCCACTCGAGCGCCTGTGACTCCACCTGCTGCCGAAGGTCGGCCTTGCCGAGCGCGAAGATGGCCACGGCGACGACCGCCAGCCCCAGCAACGCCAGGGTGTTGTGGCTGACCTCGAGCAGCCCGTGGCCGACGTCGCGAAGAAACACGGCGCTCGATCGCGCCACCGCACTTCGCAGTTGCCGGATCCTGCTGAAACCACTCATGCCATAGTCCTTTCCTCACCCGAGGGTGCAGGGCGGAGGCCGGGCCTGCCGTCTGGTTGCCCCGAGGGCCGCCCCGATAATGGGTCAGGCGCGGACGCCCTCGCATTGCGCAGGGACCGGCCGGCCACGGCAAGCCGGTCAGAAGCCCGAACCTGGGATGCCAAGGGTTAACCCTGGCGATCGACGATGCGAGGCATTCTAGAAACCGCTAAATACACGGTCAAGAATAACAATCGTCTCTCTAACTTCTTCTTGGAATGAAGTATCGGGATCTTCGGGATTTCCTTGCCCAGCTCGAATCCGATGGCGAGTTGAGGCGATCGAAGGGGCCGATTTCTCCACGGCTCGAGTTGACCGCGGTCGGCGACCGGCTGCTGCGGGCGGGCGGGCCGGCGGTCTGGTTCACAGCGCCCGAGGGTCATGTGGCGTCGGTGCTCATCAACCTCTTCGGCACGCCGCGGCGGGTAGCGCTCGGCATGGGGGCGGACCGGGTCGAGGACCTGCGTGAGATCGGTCATCTCCTGGCGGCGCTGAAGGAGCCTGACCCGCCGCGCCGGCTGAAGGATGCCGGGCGGCTGCTGCAGATGGCGCGGGCCGTCTGGGACATGAAGCCCGAACGCGTCCGAAGGGCACCGTGCCAGGACTGCGTGCTGCAGCATGACGAGATCGACCTCGGCCGGCTGCCGGTGCAGACCTGCTGGCCCGGCGACGCGGGTCCCCTGATCACCTGGGGGCTGGTGGTCACGCGAGGGCCGCAGCAAGGCGTGCCCGTGCCCCGGCAGCGGCAGAACCTGGGGATCTACCGCCAGCAGGTGATCGGGCCGCGGGAGGTGATCATGCGCTGGCTGGCCCACCGCGGCGGGGCCCTCGACTTCCGAGACTTCTCGCGCGTTCAGCCAGGCCGGCCCTTTCCGATCGTGGTGGCGCTCGGCGCCGATCCGGCCACCATGCTCGGCGCCGTGACACCGGTGCCGGACACGTTGTCGGAGTACCAGTTCGCGGGCCTGCTGCGCGGCAGCCGGACGGAAGTGGTCGACACTTCGGTCGGCGAAGGCGGGCTCGCCCTGCAGGCGCCGGCCGGCGCCGAGATCGTGCTCGAAGGCCATGTGCCGCCGGCGGAGAAGGGCTTCCAGGGGCATTCGCCCCATGGCGTTCCCTGGGCCGAGCGCGGCGGCTGGCTGCATGCGCTCGAGGGCCCGTTCGGCGACCACACCGGCTACTACAACGAGCAGGACTGGTTTCCGGTGTTCCGCGTCGACCGCTTGACGCACCGCCGCGACCCGATCTACCACACGACCTACACAGGAAAACCACCCGACGAGCCCGCCGTGCTGGGCGTGGCCCTCAACGAGGTGTTCGTGCCCCTGCTGCAGAAGCAGTTCCCGGAGATCGTCGACTTCTACCTGCCGCCCGAAGGCTGCAGCTACCGGATGGCGGTGATCTCGATCCGCAAGGCCTACCCGGGTCATGCCAAGCGGGTGATGTTCGGCCTGTGGAGCTTCCTGCGGCAGTTCATGTACACCAAGTTCATCGTCGTCACCGACGAGGACATCGATGTGCGCGACTGGAAGGAAGTGGTGTGGGCGATCACCACGCGCATGGATCCGGTGCGCGACACGACGCTGGTCGAGCACACGCCCATCGACTACCTGGACTTCGCCTCGCCGGTCAGCGGGCTGGGCGGCAAGATGGGGCTGGATGCCACGCACAAGTGGCCAGGCGAGACGACGCGCGAGTGGGGGCGGACCATCCGCATGGACGCCGAGGTCGAGCAGCGTGTCGCAGCCCTGGTCGACGGGCTTGTGGGACCGCCCACCGCCCTTCGGGATCCGGGATGAACGCTGGGGATGGGCCCCAGCCGCTGAACACAAACCCATGGTCTTGCCCACAGTCTTGCGCGGCGTGCCGCACGGGCCTATGCTGGCCTGGCCTGCACTGCAGGTCTGACTGACGGCGCAGTCTCTGCGCGTCGGGGGCCCCGGACTTCATCCCTCTGGAGCCCCACCGGTGGCTTGGGCCACCCGCCCCTCCGGGCTCCGGCCCGGAGGGGTTTCGCCTCCGCCCCTGCGGGCTCCGGCCCGGAGGGGGTTCGATCAACCTGCGGCGGGGTCGCGGGCCGGCCTGCCGCCGTCGGCGTCCAGCCCGAACTCCCGCGCCAGCAGCGCGTAGGAGTGCCGCCGCACTGCAGGGTCGTGGGCCCAGGTGTTGATCACGATCTCGTCGAGCGAGAGTTCGGCGGCCAGGTGACGCAGGCCTTGTGCCACCTGCGCCGCATTGCCCACCAGGGCGCGCCGTCGCATGCCGGCCAGCTGTTGCTCCTCCAGGGCATCGAAGCGGATCGATTCCGGTGCCTGCAAGGGCCCCAGGCGGCCCGACTGGCGGTCCAGGCGCCAGCGCTCACGGCTGCGCGCGAAGTGTCGGGCCTGTTCGTCGCTGTCTGCCGCCAGCGCCCAGACGCAGATCGTCGCCTGCGGACGAGGATGCCTGGCACTGGGGCGGTAAAGGCTGCGATAAAGCGCCAGCGCCTGCTCCACACCTTGCCCGTCCATGAAGAAGTAGGCAAAGGCATAGGGCAGGCCCAGGTGCGCGGCCAGCTGGGCGCCGTAGTCGGAGCTGCCCAGAACCCAGATCTGCGGCGCGCGCACCTGTGAGTCCTGCCCCGCACCGTCCGCGCCGGCCACACCGGCCACACCGGCCAGGGGGTGCGCGACCGCGCCCCGGTGCCGGGTCCCGCGGGACCAGGCCTCGAGGTCCACGACCTGCTCCGGGAAGCTGTCGGCGGCCTGCGCGGCCAGCGGATTGAGCAACCGCGCCACCTGCATGTCGCTGCCGGGCGCTCGGCCGACGCCCAGATCGATGCGACCGGGTGCCAGGGCGTCCAGCACGCGGAACTGCTCTGCGACCTTGAACGCCGAGTAGTGGGGCAGCATCACGCCGGCACTGCCGATTCGAATGTGCGAAGTGCGCGCTGCGATCGCCCCCAGCAGTATCTCGGGGGCGGTGCCGACGATGGTGGGCAGGCCATGGTGTTCGCTGACCCAGAAGCGCCGGAAGCCCAGGCGCTCGCATGTTGCCGCGATGTCCAGCGTGTCGCGCAGCGCGTCGTCCTCGCCGCGGCCGGCGCAGGCGATCGACTGGTCCAGCACCGACAAGGCCAGCATCACGGGCGCCGAGGTGCGCGTGCGCGCTGGCCCGCGTTCAACGGGCGTCCTCGCGGATCATGTCGGCCGCCTTCTCGGCGATCATGATGGTCGGCGCGTTGGTATTGCCGGACACGATTCGCGGCATGATGGAGGCGTCGACCACGCGCAGTCCTTGCAGGCCGCGAACGCGCAGCCGCTCGTCGACCACGTCGTCGGGCCCCGGCCCCATGCGGCAGCTGCCCACCGGGTGGTAGATGGTGTCGGCGTGGGCACGGATGAACTGAGCGATCTGCTCGTCGCTCTGCGCGGCAGCCGAGCTCGCCATCTCCTGGCCGCCGAAGGCGGCGAGCGCCGGCTGTTGCAGCACATGCCGCATGAGCTTGACCCCGCGCACCATGCGCGACAGGTCGTCAGGGTCGGACAGGAATGCCGGGTCGATCAGTGGTGCGGCCAGCGGGTCGGCGCTGGCCAGTCCGACGCGGCCGCGGCTCCTGGGCCGCAGCACGCACAGGTGGCAGGACACACCATGCCCGAACACCGTCTTGCGGCCATGGTCGACCAGCTTGCCGATGACGAAGTGCAGCTGGATGTCAGGTGCCGGCTCGTCGGCGCTGCTGCGCAGGAAGCCCCCGGCCTCGGCGTAGTTGGTGGTCAGCATGCCGCTGCGCCGGTTTCGCCACTCGACGATGCCCTTGACCGCCCGCACCGCGCCGCCCAGCGACAGCCCGAAGGACTCCTGCATGCGCGGCGCGTCGACGACGATGATGCTGTCCAGGTGATCGTGCAGATGGCGGCCCACGCCGGGCAGTTCGTGCAGCACGGGCACGCCCACGCGCTGCAGCTCGGTGCCCGCGCCTATGCCCGACAGCAACAGGATCTGCGGCGACTGCAGTGCGCCGGCGGCGAGGATCACCTCCCGGCGTGCCTTCAGCTCGCGCCTCGCGCCGCCTTGCTGCAGCTCCACGCCCGTCGCCCGGCGCGTGCCGTCGAACAGCACGCGGGTGACCTGGGCCCCGGTCAGTACCTGCAGGTTGCGGCGGCCCAGGTTGGGCGTCAGGTAGGCCTTGGCCGCGCTCATGCGCTCGCCGTTCTTCTGCGTGACCTGGTACAGGCCCACGCCTTCCTGCGTGGCGCCGTTGAAGTCTGCACTCAGCGGCAGCCCGGCCTGCAGGGCGGCCTGCACGAACAGCGCCGACAGGCGGTTCGGGCTGCGCAGGTCCATCACGTTGAGCGGGCCCCCGGTCGCGTGCCAGGCATCGGCACCTCGCTCGTTGTGCTCGGACTTCAGGAAGTAGGGCAGCACATCCGACCAGCCCCAGCCCGCGTTGCCCTGTGCCGCCCAGTGGTCGTAGTCGGCCTGCTGGCCGCGGATGTAGATCATCGCGTTGATCGAACTCGAGCCGCCCAGCACCCTGCCGCGCGGCTGGTAGCCCGTGCGGCCGTTCAGGCCCGGCTGCGGCACGGTGCCGAAGCGCCAGTTCAGGGCCTGCGCCGCCTTGGCCATGACCGCCAGCCCCGCCGGGCAATGGACCAGCACGCTGCTGTCCGCCTCGCCGGCCTCGACCAGACAGACGCTGGTCGAGGGGTCTTCGGTCAGGCGTGCGGCGAGCACGGATCCCGCCGAGCCGGCGCCGACGATCAGGTAGTCAAACATGAGGGTGCCCGGGTGAAGGAGGGTCGGCGAGGGCGCGTTCGGCCTCGGTCAGTTCGATGGGCAGGCCATGCGGGGTGCGCGCGGCGGCCGCCTGCCAGGCATGCTCCAGCGCGTGCAGCCGATCGGGATCGGCCAGGCCCTTGGTGACGAGCAGCGACTCCAGCGCGTCCAGCCAGTGGTGGTAGTAGGTGTCGCCCAGGTCGGCATCACCAGCGGCCTGCGCGCGGCGGATGGCCGCCGCCAGCGCGTCGGCCCACTCGCTCCAGGCGAAGGCGCCGCGTTCGTGCAGCGCCAGGGCCAGCGCAAAGGCCTGCGCCTCCCAAGGGGCGCGGAACACCGGCTCGCCGCCGTGCCGGGGCAGCAGCGGCAGTTCATGCGCTGGCGCCGGGCCCTGCATGGTCATGAGGCGGCGTCCAGATAGGGCTCCCAGGCGTCGACCGAGATGCGCGTGCCGGGCTCCGCGCCATCCCCCCACAGCTCCAGGCCGTCGAACACCACGGTGTAGAGCCACTCGGGACTGTCGTCGAAGGGCTGGCCGGCTGGCGTGGCCGCCTGGCGGTCGGCGAACACATGCGTCCCGTGCACGATCTCGACCACGCCCACATGCCCGCGAACGTAGCGCGGCGCGCGGGTGTGGCCCCGGGGGTGGGCGTTGCGCACCCTGACACGGTCGCCCGCCCGGAAACGCGGTGCGCGGGTCGAAGGCCTGTGGGTCGGGCTGCCCCTGGCCAGTGCGCTGTCGACGTCGTCGGCGCGCAGCACGCGGGCCAGCGGCCGAGCCGGCTGGCGCGGCAGGCCATCGGCGAGCTCGCCCGGGGCGACCAGGCCACGCTCCTGCATCAGTTGCTCCAGCGCGCGGATCCAGATCTCGTAGTAGCTCGACGACAGGTAGGTGGCGGCCGGCAAGGATTCGCGCGCTGCGCGCGAGTGGTCGATGCTCCACTGCCCGCTGGCGCCCATGGCCAGCGTGAGGCCCAGCGCGCGGCGCTCCCAGGAAGCGTGGAACACCGGCTCGCCGGCCTCCGGCTGCACGCCGCCGAAGCCCTGCATCCCGCCCATGTCGTGCACGCCGTTCATGCGGCCCCCTGCGCCGGCGCGAGCGCAAGGCCGGTGCCTATCATCGAGTCGCGCGTCACCAGCGTGGCCAGCCGGGCCTGCGTCCAGCCCTCGGTGCCGGCCGGGCGCATCGGCACCACCAGGTAGCGCACCTCGGCCGTCGAGTCCCATACCCTGATCTGCACATGATCCGGCAGCGTGATGCCGAAGTCGCGCAGCACGGCGCGGGGCTCCATGACCACGCGCGAACGGTAGGGCGCGCTCTTGTACCAGACCGGCGGCAGGCCCAGCACCGGCCAGGGGTAGCACGAACACAGCGTGCACACCACCATGTGATGGACTTCGGGGCTGGCGAACACGGCCACCATGTGCTCGCCCTGCCGCCCGGAGTAGCCCAGGTCGGCGATCGCCGCCGTGGCGTCGCGGGCCAGCCAGTCGGCGTAGTCGGGCTCGGCCCAGGCGCGCGCCACCACGCGTGCACCGTTGTGCGGGCCGACGCGGGTCTCGTAGGTCTCGACCAGGCGGTCGATGGCGGCCGCGTCCACGTAACCCTTGCGCACCAGAAGGGTCTCCAGCGCGCGCACGCGCAAGTCCATCTCACCCAGGTGCGAATGCCCGTGGTCGGCGTCGTCGTGCGAATGCCCGCCCATGGATCGAGTGTAGGCCGATCCTGCGCAGCGTCGCTATGATGCGCGCCCCGCCGCCGAGCCGACCCGGCACCGCGGCCCCGTGCGTCGGTGCCCACCCGGCACCCAGTGGAGCCCGCCCTTGTTCAAGCGCTTCGAGGCGCTCGTGCCTTCCTTTCCGGCGGCCGAGCCTGACCCGCTGCCCAACCGCTTCTTCGCGTTCCTGTGGGAAAACACGAAGGGATCGCGGCGGCTGCTGCTGATCCTGACGCTGCTCACCGCGGTCATCGGTGCCTTCGAGGCGCTGCTGTTCTCGGTGATGGCGCATGTCGTCGACCTGCTGGCGCGGGTGCCGCCGGCGGAGCTGTGGCAGCGCGAAGGGGACAAGCTGCTCGCGCTGGCGGTGCTGCTGGCGGTCAGCGTCGGCTTCTCGGGCAGCTGGGCGCTGCTGAAGTACCAGGCGCTGTTCGCGAACTTCCCCATGCGCATGCGCTGGCTGTTCCACCGCCTGATGCTGGGCCAGAGCATGGCCTTCTACCAGGACGAGTTCGCGGGCCGCATCGCGACCAAGGTGATGCAGACGGCGCTGGCGGTGCGCGACACCTGGTTCCTGTTCGCCGACATCATGACCTACGTGCTGGTCTACTTCTTCACCGTCGTCGCGGTGGTGGGCAGCTTCGACCTGCGCGTGATGGTGCCGTTCGGCGCCTGGGTGGTGCTGTATGCGCTGGCCTGCCGCCATTTCGTGCCCCGGCTGGCGAAGGTGGCCAAGGACCAGGCCGACGCGCGCTCGCTGATGACGGGGCGCATCACCGACGCCTACACCAACATCGCCACCGTCAAGCTGTTCTCGCACTCGCAGCGCGAAGCCAGGTTCGCGCGCGACGCGATGGACGAGTTCCTGCAGACCGCCTACCGGCAAGGCCGCCTGGTCACCAGCTTCGAGATCCTCAACCAGGGCCTGTCGATGCTGCTGGTGGGGGCGACCACGGGCATGATGCTGTGGCTCTGGACGCAGGGCACGGTTGGCGTCGGCGCGGTGGCGGCGGCCACCGCGATGGCGCTGCGCCTGTCGGGCATGTCGCACTGGGTGATGTGGGAGCTGGCTTCGCTGTTCGAGCATGTGGGCACCGTGCAGGACGGCATGGGCATGCTGTCGCGGGCCAGGACCGTGGTCGACGCGCCCGGCGCGAAGGCGCTCGAAGTCTCGCGCGGCGAGATCCGCTTCGAGCAGGTGGACTTCGGCTACGGTGGTCCGCGAAAGGTCGTCGACGGCCTGGACCTGCTGATCCGGCCGGGCGAGAAGATCGGCCTGGTCGGCCGGTCGGGTGCCGGCAAGAGCACGGTCGTCAACCTGCTGCTGCGGCTCTACGACGTAGGCTCCGGCCGGGTGCTGATCGACGGGCAGGACATCGCCGGGGTGACGCAGGACTCGCTGCGCCGCCAGGTCGGAATGGTCACGCAGGACACTTCGCTGCTGCACCGCTCGGTGCGCGACAACATCCTCTATGGCCGCCCGCAAGCCGGTGACGCCGAGATGCGCCGTGCGGCCGAGCGGGCGGAGGCGCACGACTTCGTCGTCGGCCTCACCGATCCGAAGGGCCGCAAGGGCTATGACGCTCATGTCGGCGAGCGCGGCGTCAAGCTCTCGGGGGGCCAGCGGCAGCGCATCGCGATCGCCCGTGTGATGCTCAAGGACGCCCCCATCCTGCTGCTCGACGAGGCGACCAGCGCGCTCGACAGCGAAGTCGAGGCCGCGATCCAGGCCAGCCTCTACAAGCTGATGGAAGGCAAGACCGTGGTCGCCATCGCGCACAGGCTGTCGACCATCATGGCGATGGACCGCCTGGTGGTGATGGAGCATGGCCGCATCGTCGAGACGGGCACGCACCAGAGCCTGCTCGAGCAGGGCGGCATCTATGCAAGGTTGTGGGCCCACCAGAGCGGTGGCTTCCTCGGCGACGAGGTCGACGACGAACCCCAGGCCTCGACGACCTGAGCCACGTCGCGCCCGACGCCGGCGCGGCCCAGGCTACAGCTTGAGGCGCAAGAGGCTGGGCTGTGTGGCGGGAAACGCGCTCGACTCGACGAAGCTCGACGCCGGCTGGGTGTCCTCCCAGCGCGGCGTGTCTTCGTCCCGCGCCAGCGGCAAGGTCGCCTCGTAGGTGGCCGGCCTGGCGACGACGGGGCCCGCGCGCGGGCCCGTGGCCGCCCCGCCGGTGACGATGTCCACCTCCCTGGGCGCAGGCTCGCCGCGCACCAGCAGGTCCAGGCGCTGCTTGAGTTCGGTGTTCTGTCGCAGCAGCTCGAACCGCAGGCGCTCGCTCTCGGACAGGCGGTGCTCGAAGCGCCGCAGCCGATGCTGGTGGACCCTCAGGCCGACGGCGACGCCGACGGCGGCCACCGACGCCAGCACCAGCAGGGAAGACAGGCCATCGGCGAACATGACCCGCTATCGACCGCCGCCGTCGAGGCTTGAGCGCCTGTGCCCGAAGACACGGCGGCGCTGCAGACTATGGCACGCCGGCGGGCTTGTCGGCCTGGCACCAGGCCCAGGGTGAAGTGGCGGCAACGGCCATGCCGGCGGCCTCACGCAGGCGGGACTGGGTGGCCGAGTCGACCGCCGAGGGCGACAAGGTGGGGTGGTCGGCTGGGGGTCGGCCGCTCAGCGTGGTGGCGATCACCATGGCGGCCAGCAGGGCACCGGCAGGCGAGGCATGGTTGCCGTCGGCGGCGTGCAGGACCAGCCCCGGGTGGAGACGGGCGGCGAGGTCGAAGGCCTGCGGAATCGGAGGCACGCAGGCCGGCTCGGCGCGGGCGATCGAGACATGCAGCTCGAAGATGCGGCCTGACTCGTCGACGCCACGGCGCGGCCACTCCGGGAACAGCAGCGGCAGCGCCCCCTGGGCACGCACCCGGCGCACCCAGTCCCTGGCTTCGGCTGTCGAGTACTCGACCGTGCCGCTGCTACTGTAGGGCTGGGCCTGCAGGACCACGGCCTGCCAGCGCTGCGACTGCAGCAGCGTGACGCTGGGCGCGTGGTTCAGTCGCTGGTCCAGGAACATCGACGACGCTTCGGCGACCGCTGCCACGGTCAGGCCGGGCTTCGCGGCCTGCATCAGGGCCTGCACCAGCGCCGGCAGGTCCTGCCCGTGGGTGTGACTGTTGCCGAACAAAAGCAGCTTGACGTCCGCCGCAGCCCAGGGCGCGCCGGCCGGTTGCGCGGCGCCTGCGCCCCCGGCCCCACCGCCGCAGCCTTGCAGCACCCCAGCGCTCACGATGGCGGCCAGGGCAGGCCGCCATCGCCGGGGGGCAACCGCCCCGGAGCCCCTGCCGCCATCTGTCATTTCACAAGACCCGTCCCGCACCATGCCACTGCCTGGGCCTCGACAATACCGGTCTCCGCCACCCTGGTCCCGCTCGTGAACCCTGACCCTGGCGCCCCGAAGGCGCTGACCGCCTATCGACCCTTCTGGGCGCGCCGCTTCGGCCCCGCACCCTTCCTGCCGACCTGCCGTGAGGAAATGGCTGCGCTGGGCTGGGACCGCTGCGACATCGTCATCGTCAGCGGCGACGCCTATGTCGACCACCCGAGCTTCGGCATGGCGGTCATCGGGCGCACGCTGGAGGCGCAGGGCTTTCGCGTCGGCATCATCGCGCAGCCACGCTGGACGACGGCCGAGGACTTCGCAGCCCTGGGCCCGCCGGCGCTGTTCTACGGCGTCACGGCCGGCAACATGGACTCGATGATCAATCGCTACACGGCCGACCGCAGGATCCGCAGCGACGACGCCTACACGCCCGGCGGCGCGCCCGACCGGCGCCCCGACCGCGCCAGCCTGGTCTACGCGCAGCGCTGCAAGGAGGCCTTTCCCGAGGTGCCGGTACTGCTCGGCGGCATCGAGGCCAGCCTGCGGCGCATCGCGCACTACGACTACTGGCAGGACAAGGTCAGGCGCAGCCTCCTGGTCGACGCCAAGGCGGACCTGCTGCTGTACGGCAACGCCGAGCGGGCCATCGTCGAGATCGCGCACCGGCTGGCGCGTCGCGAGCCTGTGTCGGCGATCACCGACGTGCGCGGCACGGCCTTCCTGGTCCGCGAGGCGCCCGCGGGCTGGTTGCAGATCGACTCGACCGAGGTCGACCGGCCCGGCCGCATCGACGAACGGGTGAGCCCCTACGCCGAGGTGGCCGAGCCGGCCACGGCGGCCTGCAGCCCGACCCCGTCCGCCATCGGGCAGGCCGGCCCACAACCCGTGCGCATCGTGCCCCGGGGTGCCCTGCGGATGCCGCCGCGCGAGCGCACGGTGATCCGGCTGCCGTCGTACGAACAGGTGCGTGCCGACCCGGTGCTGTACGCCCATGCCAGCCGCGTGCTGCACCTCGAGACCAACCCCGGCAACGCCCGTGCGCTGGTGCAGCGGCATGGCGAGCGCGACCTCTGGCTGAACCCGCCGCCTGTCCCGCTGAGCACGGCCGAGATGGACCATGTGTTCGACCTGCCCTACGCGCGCAGCCCGCACCCGCGCTACGCCGACGCCCAGGGCCGGCACGATGGCGCGACCCGGATCCCGGCCTGGGAGATGATCCGCTTCAGCGTCAACATCATGCGCGGCTGCTTCGGCGGCTGCACCTTCTGCTCGATCACCGAGCACGAGGGCCGCATCATCCAGAGCCGCAGCGAGGATTCCATCGTGCGCGAGATCGAGCAGATCCGCGACAAGGTCGAAGGCTTCACCGGCGTCGTCAGCGACCTCGGCGGGCCGACGGCCAACATGTACCGGCTGGCCTGCCGCAGCCGGGAGATCGAGTCCGCCTGCCGCAAGCCGAGCTGCGTCTACCCGGGCATCTGCCCGAACCTGGACACCGACCACTCGCCGCTGGTCCGCCTGTACCGGCGGGCGCGCGCGCTGCCCGGCGTGAAGAAGATCCTGATCGGCTCCGGCCTGCGCTACGACCTGGCGGTGCGCTCGCCCGAGTACGTGCAGGAGCTGGTGACGCACCATGTGGGCGGCTACCTCAAGATTGCGCCGGAGCACACCGAGGAGGGGCCGCTGTCCAGGATGATGAAGCCCGGCATCGCCAGCTACGAGCGCTTTCGCCGCATGTTCGAGCAGGCCAGTGCGGCGGCGGGCAAGAAGCAGTACCTGATCCCCTACTTCATCGCCGCCCACCCGGGCACGCGTGACGAGGACATGATGAACCTCGCGCTGTGGCTCAAGAAGAACGGCTTCAGGGCCGACCAGGTGCAGACCTTCTACCCGAGCCCTATGGCCACCGCCACCGCGATGTACCACAGCGGGCTGGACCCCCTGCACGGCATCAGCCGCGACCCGCAGCGCGCTGTGCCTGTCGATGTGGCGCGAGGCGAGCGCCGGCGGCGCCTGCACAAGGCCTTCCTGCGCTGGCACGATGCGAAGAACTGGCCGCTGCTGCGCGAGGCGCTGCAGGCCATGGGTCGCGCCGACCTGATCGGCAACGGCAAGCACCACCTGATCCCGGCCTGGCAGCCGGCCACCGAAGAGGGCTACCGCAGCCCGCGGCGCAAGAACAGCACGCCGCCCGTGCCCCCCAAGGGCCGCGTGCTGACGCAGCACACCGGGCTGCCGCCGCCACCGCAGCCGGGCAGCCTCGCGGCCCCCCCGACGCAGGCTGCGCGGCCGCAAGCGTCGAGGCCGCGGGCGCCGGCCCGGGTCGGCCGGCGGTCGGCAGCGGGCCGGCCGTAGTGTGCCGGTGCGGGCCCGCTCAGCGTGTGGCCCCGGCGGCAGGGCTCGAAGCGCCGCTGGCGCGAGTCGCCCCGGTAGCGGGTTCAGACGCCGCGGTCGCGTGCGCTGGCGTTGCCGTGAGGGGGCGCAGCACGTCGACCTTGCCGCCGATGCAGCCACCTTGCGCTGCGTGGGGGCAGGCAGGGGAGTCGGGGCGCGGGCGGGGTTGGCGTCCGGGCTGGGCGAGCAGCATCCAGGCGACCGTCACCGCGGTCGCCAGCGCCAGCAGCACGATCAGCAGTCGTCGCCGGCGCGGCAACGGGTCATAGCGGGTCATCGGCAACGATGTTGAGCCCAGGCGGGACCGGGCGCTGCGGGGACGCGGCGGCCGGGGGTGTCGCGGGCAGGGGGCCGACGATGCCACAGGCGGCATCATCCGGGGCCCGTATTGCGGGTGCCGCTACCCCCGGGGCCCACAGGGGCAAACCCCGATGTAGAGGCTTTATCAGTCAGCGATGATGTGTGCATGTCGCTCGGCCCGCGCGGGCGCGTCGCACCTCGCAGGCCGGGTCGACCCCTGTCGCAGCCCTTTCATTCCCTCAGGAGTCCATCGTCATGATGCAAACCCGTCGTCAGGCGCTCGAGAGGAGCGCCGCACTGGCCGGCCTGCTCGGCGGCATCGGCCTGTTGCCGCAGGCTGCCCAGGCGGCCTGGAACGCCGCGGCGTTCGAGGCCAAGTCGCTGGCCGACGTGGCCAAGGCGCTCGGGGGCTCGGCCCCCGCCGCCAGTGGTGCGGTCACCGTGACCGGCCCCGACATCGCCGAGAACGGGGCGGTCGTCCCGGTCGGCTGTGCCAGCACGCTGGCCGGCGTCAAGCAGCTGATGATCCTGGTCGAGAAGAACCCCAACGTGCTGGCCGCGGTGTTCGATGTCAACGACGCCGTGGAGGCCAGCTTCAACACGCGCGTCAAGATGGGGCAGTCGTCCAACGTCTATGCGGTGGCACTGACGGCGGACAACAAGGTCCACTTCGCGCAGAAGGAGATCAAGGTCACGCTCGGCGGCTGCGGCGGCTGAGCCCGCGCGCCCCTGTCGCAAGCCGCGGCGGCCCGTCCGCGGCGGCACCCGAACCGAACCCTCGAGGAGTATTCCATGGCAGACCCGATGCGCATCCGCGCCCAAGTCGCCGGTGACAAGGCCACCGTGCGTGTGTTGATGAGCCACGAGATGGAAACCGGCCAGCGCAAGGACTCGGCCGGCAAGACCATACCGGCCTGGTTCATCAAGGACGTCACCGCCACCCACAACGGCAAGCAGGTGCTGGCCGTGCAATGGGGGCCGTCGATCGCCAAGAACCCGTTCCTGCAGTTCAATGTCAAGGGCGCGAAGGCCGGCGACAAGATCGCCGTGACCTGGGTCGACAACAAGGGCGAGAAGCGGACCGACGAAGCGACGGTGGCCTGACGGCCGTCCCGGCGCCGACGGCGCAGCGCCCGCCACCCACACGAGAGGAGACTCCCTGATGATGCGAACCTGGCCCCGCACCTTGGCCACCCTGGCTGTCCTGGGCACGTTGCCGCTGGCGGCGATGGCACAGAAGTCCGCCGCCGACGGCATCGCGGAGTACCGCAAGATGCTCGAGGACGGCAACCCGGCCGAGCTCTACGAGGCCAAGGGGGAAGACCTCTGGAAGAAGCCGCGCGGGCCCAAGAATGCCAGCCTCGAGAAGTGCGACCTCGGCAAAGGCCCGGGTGTGGTCAAGGGTGCGTTCGTCGAGCTGCCGCGCTTCTTTGCCGACACCGGCCGCATGCAGGATCTCGAGTCGCGCCTGGTCACCTGCATGG